>Ga0209573_1000039_pt1:0-87500 | contig 376355 bp, 353 predicted proteins | sample TNRBio252014_DNA_FD_185870 | JGI IMG/M metagenome (GOLD analysis project Ga0209573, IMG submission 185870) | Wastewater treatment Type I Accumulibacter community from EBPR Bioreactor in Madison, WI, USA - TNR Reactor_6/25/2014_ DNA (SPAdes)... | ecosystem: Engineered > Bioreactor >...
AAAAAGAATCCTTCAGCGGCTGATTATCGTGCGGTGCCAGAAGCCCCTGCGCTGAGGCTTTCCAGCCATCAGCCGAAGGCGAAGACGGCGCAGAATTCAGAACAGCGAATGTGCGGGAAACCCAGATGCCCGTGGACAATAGACAAAAATAAAGGACAAGGAAAAGACACCTCAGGAATTTTTTCATCTCGCGGCAGCTCCCGCGTGAATATCCGCTTTTCGAATCTGCGGCCTGCCGGATTCGTCCAGCCAGGGCGCCAGAAAAGAAACGAGTAAAAGGGCGGCGGGAACCGGATCAAAAGCAAACGTGATTTGACGTAATGCCACACTCAAAAAACCCGTTAGCAGGGCAAAAAAACGAAGCCCGTGGCGGTGATGCGGCGCGCTAACGCCGTCAGGGACAAGAAAAAAAGCTGCGAAAACCGAAGACCCTAAAACCAGCACAGCCGCAGGATCTTCACCAAAGGCAAAGGCTGTGAGCGCTGCCGCAGCAAGAAAAAGAAACGGGGTCTCCCACACAATAAGTCTCTGATAAAGCAGGATCAAACCGCCTGCCAGCACAGCCGGGAAGAATACGGTGCCGGCAGCTCCGGAAACGGGAGCAAACACAAACGCGGAAAATTCCGGCAGAGAGCTGCTCAAGTTTTCCTTCACCCACACCAGCGGAAAAGCCGAAGCTTCAAAAGTTCCGGGTTCAAGCACATGGCGCATCGACAGTGGAAAGCTGACCCACAGAAGAAGGTAAGCCGTCACAACGGGTGGAAGAGGGTATTGCCCCGGTCCGCCAAAGGCATCCCTCCCCAACGCGACGGCCAGGCAGGACCCCAAGACTGCCATCCAGACTGGAAGACCCGCCGGCAGCCATAGAGCAAGAGTGAGTCCAAGGAGAAAAGCATCTCCATTGGCAGGAGAAGTTTTTGTTTTTAAAAAAACCCGCATGAGGACTTCGGTCAAAAGAGCCGCAGTCACAGAAGCCGCTGTCAAAAGCAGGGCCGGGATTCCGTAGAAAAACAATCCCGCCGAAAGCAGGGGTAAAAGCGCGGCGGCCTTTAACCAGCTTCTTTTTGCGGCTGTTTCCCGGATTCTCACATAAGGCGCCCCCGTCTGGGAGGGTTTTTGGGTCATTTTGACTCCTTCGATAAGCTCAAAATAGCAATAATGGCCTGAAGATGCAACCTTTCGGCTTTTACCCCGCCCCTTCCTTGTATTACCCCCCCAGGGCGGGTAAACTTAGTTTTGTTAGATAAAGTGTGTTTTGGGATCCTTGATCGTTTTGTCGAAAGCTTCTTTTAACCCCTTGCAATTAACCAAGGTTTCTACGCCGGCAGATGAGGCTTCATGAAACTGAGCACCGCCTGGAACTGGGAACTCGGTATCGGAATTCTGGAAGACAATGTCTTTGGTCAGCCGGTTTCCGCCCCCAGCACCGTGGATCCTCTTTTGGAGAAACGCCGGGAAGCCCGCATCTCTTTCAGCCTTCCGATACGTTACCGCGCGAAAGGCTCTCCATTCCGCTGGTTTCATTCCCAGTCCATTGATGTTTCGAGAAACGGCGTCCGCATCGCGCTGGACCGCAAAGTTCCGATAGGAACCGCGCTTGAGCTGGATATCAAGCTGCCCGAAATTGACAAGAACGTCCGGCTGGAAGGCGTCGTCGTGTGGACGAGCCCATCCTCCAACCTTGCCACGGCAATGGAGTGCGGCATTGCCTTCAAAAATCTCCGCCAGCTTTCGAACAAAGAAAAAGTCATGTACTTCATGGCCGACAAAATCTGCAGCATGGCCGAGCGGGGTGAAAAAAATTTCGGTTGCCGTCCCGTTCTTTCCGAAAGCGATCTGGAAAATGCTTACCGTCTTGTTTACAAAGAGTATCTGAAGAAAAACTACTGCGCTAAAAACAGGCACGGTCTTCACTACTCCATCTACAGCCTGCTTCCGCAGTCCCGGACTTTTCTTCTGGAAAAAAATGAAGTTCTCGCGGGAACCGTGAGCCTGATCGCGGACTCGCCCTGCGGCCTTCCGTTGGAAACCATCTTCCCGGGAGAAATCTCATCCCTGAGAAAATCAGGGCGGAAAATTGCTGAGGTGGGACTGCTGGCTTTGGACAGCGACGCTTTTAACAAAGGTTCTTTCTCGCTTACCGACTTTCAGAAACTCACCGGCTCATTCCGTCTCTTTAAAATTATGTTCGACTACGCGAGAACAGCCGGGGGTGTCACAGATCTTGTCATCGGCATGCACCCCAAGCACAAGGATCTCTATCGTTACCTTCATTTCGATGCTCTGGGACCCGTGAGATCGTATCCGGGAGCGCAGGGAAAACCCGCCCTGCTGATGCACCTTGATCTTGCGCACGCCATGCAGACGGCCTCTCTCAAACGAGGCGCGGGACTTTACTTCCTTAAAGATCTGATGACCGCAGAAGAACTCACCCGTTACATGACCTGGTCAAAAGAGCTGTTTCACCAATACCTGGCAAAGGAGGTTATCAAGAAAGATCTGATTCTGAAAAACAAAGCTTATCTTGAATCCCTTTATCCTTCACCCGAACCATCCCCCGGAAAACCCGCCTTACAAAAAGGAGAAGCTGCCTGATGGTCCCGGAAACGCAAACCTCTTCACAGGTACTGACTGAAGCACAGGTTCTTGAAATCCTTCAAAAGGGAATCCTCGCGCCGTCGGCTGACAATCTTCAACCCTGGCGCTTTAAAATCCGGGGTAACGGGATCGACCTTTTTTTAAATCCGGAACACCTGGCCAGTTACTGCGATGAAGGGTTCGCGGCACCATATCTTTCTGCAGGCGCTGTCGTGGAAAATTTAAGAATCGCCGCTTCCGCATTCGGCGCGGATATCAAGGTTCAGTATCTGCCCGAGCCGGGACATCCGCTGAAGGCCGCGTCCATCGACTGGATAACGGGCAGCGCCGTGCCGCACCCGCATTTAGCGGCTCTCGAAAAAAGATGCACAAACCGTAAGTTTTATCAATTTAACACTCCGGTTCCGCAAAGCGTTTATCACGCGCTGGAGAAGCAAACGGACCCCGCGCGGGGATACCGCCTGCTGTGTATCAAAAAAGGCACCTCTCACTACAGCGAACTCGCTTCAATTATTGGAAAAGCCGATCAGCTGCGCTTTGAGATCTTCCGCCTGCATCATGAACTGATGAAGGTCATGCGCTTCAATGACGAGGAAACTTCGCGCACCCGGGACGGACTCCCTGTTAAAGCGCTGGATGCCGGGCCCGGCGCGGGAATGACTTTTAACCTGATCCGTTCCTGGGGCCGCTTGAATTTCATGAATCACCTTGGCATGAGCCTCTCTTTCAATCTCTATGCAAAGATGCAGATGCTCTCTTCTCAGGGGGCAGGTCTCATCATCGCTCCGGGAAAAGCGGCCGAACATTATCTTAAGGGCGGAGAAATTATGGAGCGTGTCTGGCATGAAGCTGCGGCTCAGGGGCTTTCCGTCCAGCCGATGGAAGCGCTGCCCATCTTTTTGATCAACTCCGAACTGACAGGCGGACGTGATCTTTCGGGAGAACAGCGGAAAAAACTGGAAGCCCTTAAGGCCCGCTTTTATTTTCTGTTTGGAATCAAGCCCTGGCAGGGACTGATTCTTCTGTTCAGAATAGGATATTCTTCCGCACCCTCGGCCCGCTCTTTGCGCCGTCCCCTGGAGAGCTTTTTAATTTCCGACGCAGCAGGCTTGAAGGCAAAGAGAGATTGACAATTAAGGCTCTTGCTTTAAGCTATCAAAAGTCGCTTTTTGTATCTAAATGTTTGTTGTTGCGTTGGACAGAGGGGGACATTCGTAATGCCAGTTGGCAAGTTTGATTATGACCAGGCGTTCGATCGCAATTTAGGCTGGCTCACCCTCGAAGAACAAGCCAAACTCCGCCAGTCGACCGTCGCAATCGCGGGGCTTGGAGGCGCAGGCGGTTTTCAGGCGCAGGCGCTGGTGCGTCTGGGCATCACCCGCTTTAAATTTGCAGACCCTGATGTTTTTGAGCTGACCAACCTGAACCGCCAGATCGGCGCGACCCGCGAATCCATCGGACAATCCAAGGTTCAGACGCTTCGAGATATGGTGCTTTCCATTAATCCCGAAGCCGAGATTGAACTTTACCCGGATGGCATTCATGAAGGCAACATTAACGCTTTCCTGACGGGGGCAGACCTCGTGATTGACGGGATCGACTTCTTCGCGCTGGATGCCAAACTCCTTCTTTTTCGAAAAAGCCGTGAAAAGGGACTGCCGGTTATTTCTTCCTGCCCGCTGGGTTTTGGCGCTTCGCTTCTTATCTTTTCTCCTCAAGGCATGACCTTTGAAGATTATTTTGATTTCGCGGCAGAAATGCGGGAAGAAGACAGGTCTTTCGCTTTTGCGTTTGGTCTATCACCTACCCCGCTTTGCCTCTCCTATATGAATGAACGCGCCTCAGAACTTGGAAGCCGCCGCGCCTCCAGCGTTTCTCCCGGCTTAATGCTGGTGGGTGCGATCACAGGCACTGAAGCCGTCAAACTCCTTACAGGGAAAAAGAAAACGTGCTTTGTTCCAACGGTTTATCAAACAGATCTCATGACCCAGAAAACGGTAATAAGAACTTACGCTCAGGGCATGCGGAGTCCCTTGATGCGTCTTAAAAAATGGATTATTTTAAAATTTTTTCTTCCTTCACAAAAAAAACCCGCCACTCAAGCGGGTTCAGTCACAGTTAAGCAGGAAGCCGAGAAGGTCCTATGAAAATGAAATTGTTAGCGCTCTCCGTCCTGGCCGCCGCGGCCGCAATCTGGTTTTTTAATTTCCGCCCTGCATCGGCGCCCCCTCTTCCGGCTGCGGTTCCAGCTTCCGTTCCAGCGCCGGTTCAAGCATCGCCGAAGGCGGAGACCGTGTCCGCGGAAAGCACGCTGACTGATCAAAAAACCGCTGCCGTCAACGCGCCGGACACGGCCCAGGCCGCAGAGGCTCGGCCTGACGTGAAGGAGCTGCTTACTCAAATGGATGAGGTTCTTCGCGGACAGTCCCATGACATGACAGTCGTTCTTCACGTCAAAACCCCGCGCTGGGAACGTGACTATAAAATCCGGGTCTGGATGAAGGGAGTTGATTACACCTTTGCACGCGTTCTCGAACCTTCCAAATCGGAAGGCCAGGGCTTTCTCAGAATCCAGTCGCGGCTGTGGCAATATCTTCCGTCCGCCGAACGCACAATTCTCATTCCGCCGTCACTCATGCTCGATGATTTTATGGGCAGCGACTTTTCCAATGATGACTTTGTAAAACTGAGCTATCTTCCCCGCGATTATGACGCTTCCATTTCAGCGGAAGAAAAGATCGGTGGGTTTGACTGCTACCGCCTTGAACTCATTCCCAAGCCCGATGCTCCCGTCACGTACGGAAAACTGGTGGTCTGGCTTCGGCAAAATGACTCTGCGCCTGTCCGCTGGGACTTTTTTAATGAAAAGCTGATTCACATCCGCACGCTGGAATATTCTGATTTCAAAACATTCGGGAGCCATGAAATCCCGGCCGTTTGGAAGATGTCCAACCACAAGGACAAGGACCGCTCCACGACTGTTACAATTCAGGAAGCTGTCTTCGATCAGGAAATTTCTGACTCCCTCTTCACGAAGTCGAACCTTGAAAAGTATCCCTGATGTTCTTACTCAAACTCGCGTTTTTAAACATCGGCCGTAACCCCCGGCGTTCTGTCATCACGGTTCTTGCCGTGGGCGTGGGTCTTGCCGCTCTGATTTTTCTCTGGGGTTTCAGCGACGGCACCAATGAACAAATGCGGGAGAATGTCATCCGTCTCTACACCGGCCACGTTCAGGTGCACGCCGCAGGTTTTGAAAAAGCCCTTTCCCCTGAACTGATCATTCCAAACCGCGAAACTCTTCTGAAAGAGGCCTCAAAAGTGCCGGGATTTGTGACCTATACGGAGCGCGCGAAATGCGAGGCTCTTTTGGGAACCAGTGAACGCTCCCGCGGAGTCCTTCTCATGGGAATTGATCCGGCTCAGGAGAAAACCGTCACCCAGCTCGAACAATACGTCCGTGAAGGCGCATACCTCGCCCAGGATGACAAGCGCTCTATTCTCATCGGTTCGCGCCTGGCCAAGCGCATGGAAGTAGCGGTGGGCGACAAGCTGGTGGTCATGACTCAAGCTCTGGATGGAACCCTGGCGGGTTATTCTTATCACATTGCCGGAATTCTCCACACCGGCAGCCAGCAGGTCGATGAAATCGCCGCTTATATCACGCTTGAATCCGCGCAGGAATTGCTGGGCCTTGGCACGGACACTCATGAAATTGTTTTTCGTCTGGATTCAAGAAAACACATCGAAGCTTTTATTAAGGCCTTCCGCCCCTTTGTCAGCGAAAAAGACTATGAGCTTTTAACATGGGATCAAATCGTTCCGGAAGTCGAACAGTGGGCCCAGTGGGCTGAAGCTATTATTCAGACAATTTTGATCGCGGTCATGGTCGTCATTGGTGTCAGCATTATGAATACAGTCCTGATGTCGGTATTTGAAAGAACCCGCGAAATCGGCGTCATGCTTGCTTTGGGAACAAGTCCGGGGCGGGTCATCAAATTGATTCTTCTGGAAACCATCGTTCTGGAATTATGGGGTATTCTTCTCGGCCTCGCGGCCGGCTACGCGGTAGTCGGATATTTCGGGACCGCGGGGATTGCGTTTCCCGAACTTGAAGCGGCCTTTTCGCGCTCCTACATGAGCACCGTCACCTACACCCGGGTTGAAACCATTCACGTGGTTCAATCCGTCATCACCCTGCTCCTGCTGACCACGCTGATCAGTCTTTACCCCGCGTGGAAAGCCGGGCGCATGGAACCCGTGAAGGCCATCTATCACTCCTGATATGAGCGCGAAACCTCTTGTCCAAGTCCGCAATATTTCCAAGACCTTCACCGGAAATTCTCTGCCCGTCCACGCGCTGAAGGATGTCTCGACCGAGATCGCGGCCGGCGACTTTGTGGCTTTCTGCGGGCCGTCCGGTTCAGGCAAAACCACTCTGCTGAATTTAATCGGCTGCCTCGACCGCCCGTCTTCAGGAGAAGTTTTTCTCGACGGTGAAGAGATCGCCCATTATGATCAGGGTAAGCTTTCAAAATTAAGACTTCACAAAATTGGTTTTATTTTTCAGGATTTTAATCTGATCCCGACTTTATCAGCGCTGGAAAATGTGGAGTATGTTCTCTGGCTTCAAGGCGTCAGCGCTGAAGAAAGACGCCGCCGGGCAATCGAAGTCTGCGGACGTTTCGGCATCGAAAAGCTGGTCGATCGCCGCCCTTCGCAGCTCAGCCGCGGTCAGCAGCAGCGCGTCGCCGTCGCGCGCGCCATTGTTCATAAACCCAAAATCGTTCTCGGCGATGAGCTGACGGCTAACCTCGATCATAAAACCGGGGCGACTCTGATGGATTTTCTGAAAGAGTTAAACGCCAATGAAGGCATCACGTTCGTCTACGCAAGTCATGACCCTGTCATGATTGAAAGAGCCAACAGAGTTATCCGCATGCAGGACGGAGCCATTGTTTCATGAGTTCTGAAATCTCCCGGGAAAACGGACGCAAAGGGTCTATTCTTCACGACGCGCTTGAGCTGAAGAACCGTCCCCTGATGCCGGAGGTTCTAAAAGCATTTCCCTTTCAGCCGCGTCCCGCAAAGTCCTTACGGAGTAAACTCCCGCTTCGTTTCTGGATCACAGCTTTCTGCTCGCTTGCCGCGATGTTTCCGGTGTGGGTTTTCGCAGGTGAAGCGCCGCTAAACACTCATGTCTCAGGCTATATCAAAACTTTGAACTTTTTCACCAAAACGACAGGCCTCACCCCAGAGACACCCGATAATCCTTTTGCTCTCGGCGAAAAAAGCGAGCATCTTTTCTCGAATCTCGAGCGCTTCCGTCTAAAAGTTAAAAGCTCTCTCGGCATCAACGAAACAAGCCGCGTTACAGTAAAAGTGGATTATGATCACGGCGTCTCATTCGGAAGCTTCGTCAACTCGGGCGATTTTCGTATCGCGCGGCGGCAGACGGAAGAGCGCCAGTTCCTGGATTTAAGCCAGACCCTCGTTGAAGACGAAGACGGTGTTTACGAACACCGTCTGTACAGGGCGAGCGTACTTTATGAAAATGAAGACGTTTCAGCTGAGGTTGGCCGCCAGCAGATTCCCTGGGGCGTTGGTCATTTTTTCACGCCCACCGATCTTTTCAATCCGTTCAGCCCGACACAGATTGAACTTGATGAGCGTGACGGAGTGGATGCCGTCAACCTGATCGCCAAGGACTTCGGCGACATGAAATGGCAGTTTGTTTACACACCGCGGGGACGCAGTCTTCATCCCGAACGTTATTTAAGCAGAATCTCAAAGGATCTGTCCGGTTTTGAAGTGGGTGTTTTGGGGGGGCGCGTGCACCGAGACCATGCCGCGGGTTTTGATCTTCAGGGCAACATCAAGGATTCGGCGGTGCGGGGAGAATTTCTGTTCCGTGAAGCGGATGAAGAAAAAGATTTCATGCGCTTTACTTTGAACGCGGATTACAACTTTCCGCACAATGTTTATGGACTTCTGGAGTACCACTTCAACGGCCAGGGCCGGCGCAATGAAGATGACTATCAGGTAGACCGCCTGATCGAGGGCGATATCCAGCAGATGGCCAGAAATTATCTCGCGCTTCTTTTAGGTTACAACATCACGCCTTTGCTTCGCTTTGAAAACCGGGCCATCCTGAACATGGATGACGGCAGTCTCTTTCTCCGGCCGGAACTCCGCTACGAACTGCGCAGTAATGTTCTGCTCACGCTGGCCGCACAGCTTTACGGCGGCGGTCCCACCGATGAATATGGAATGCCCGAAAATCTTTATATCGGGGAAATGAACTACTCCTTCTAAATTTGAAACACGGAAAGAATTTATTCGGGGAGATGCTTTTGGGCTTCCCGGATCAGGGAAGCCATCGGTCTTTTGGAAGGACAAACGTAGGTGCAGTTTCCGCAGCGCAGGCAATCCTCAGCGCCCCACGCCGCAGATTCCTCATAGAGGCCGTTTTCCGCCGCGAGAGTGATCATCACCGGCGAAATTTCCGAAGGGCAAACCTCCACACATAACCCGCAATGAACACAGGCAACGGCTGAAGGCGCTTCTGTGACCTCGCGGGGCAAAGCAAGAACAGCCGAGGTTCCTTTCACGATCGGAGTTTCAAGGGTTTCCTGCTCATGACCCTGCATGGGGCCGCCCATAACCACACGTCCTGGTTCGCGCATCAAACCCCGCCCGCCCTTGAACGAATCCTGTAGACTCAGCCCCATCGGCAGCCAGAGGTTCTTGGGTTCCATCACACATTCTCCGCCGACGGTCACGGGTCTTTCATAAAAAGGTTTCTGCAGAACAACGGCTTCGTAAATCGCGTAAACCGCGGCGGCTGTCTGAAGGTGAACTCCGTATCCGTGAAAAGTTTTCGCGAGTGCGAGCGCCTGATCCTGAACGTACATTCCTTTTTGAAACTCCGAGGGAAGTTTGATTTTAAGGCCGAACAGGGTCTCAACCAGCGGCACATCCAGTCCCTGAGGATAAACCTGGGGAAGCACTCGGACATCCACATGATTCCATTTAAGAAAATAAATTTTGCTTTTGAAGAGTTCGGCCACTTGAAGCTTGTCTTCCAGAAGCGCGATCACCAATTTGTCAGCACCCAGGGCTTTGCGGAGAATTTCAGCGCCTTTCAGAATTTCAAGCGGATGCGACATCATCAGCGCGTGCTCTGAAGTGACGTAAGGTTCGGGTTCACAGGCATTGATGACGAGCGTATGGATTTTACGCGGCGCCGCATCTTCCATCAGGACATGCAGAGGCAGCATCGCTGCGTCCATGCTGGTAAGTCCCGAGTCGCGGAAAAGTTCAGTCAGGGATTCCCTGCCTAGAGCCTCCCAGCCATGCCGTTCAGAACCAATGCCGGGCATGGTTTCATTTTTACCATCCCCGATAATCTCAACCGCGTCGCAGAAATCAAGAAGAGGGTGAGGAAAAGATCCGACGGTGATGACTTTTCCGGAGACACTGGCATGAAGAGGGGTAGAGAATGAATCCGCCGGACGGGCGATGATCTGGCCTGCCTTGACCGTATCGTCGTGTTTTACACAGGCCACGGCTTTGTCGCGACCGCCCTGCCGTAAAGGGATTCTCACGCGCACAGGGTTTCTGAGACGCTTGAGCGTCCAGGTAATAATGGTGGATTCTTTTTTGCCGTCGAGAGAAATGCCGCGGATCATGCTTTCCCTTTAGGGAATCAATCAATCCAGCCGCCGCCTAAAACGCGCGGGCCGTCGTAAAAAACCGCGGCCTGGCCGGGGGTGATTGCTTCCTGAGGTTCATGAAAAACGCCTTCAACGCGGCCGTCTTCAAGAACCGTGAGGGTCGCCGGCGCCTTGCGGTGCTGGGACCTAATTTTAACGTGCGCCTGAAAGGAATCCGTTTCGGGTTTGAGAAACCAGTTGATGCGTGCCGCGACAAAATGCTGCCGAAGAATATCTTCCTTGGTTCCCACAACCACTTCATTAGTCGAAGGAAGAATATCGACCACATAGAGCCGCTCATTAAAAGCAACGCCAAGTCCGCGGCGCTGGCCGATCGTGTAGTGAAAGTACCCTTCATGCTGACCGAGAACTTCCCCTTCCTTGGTGCGGATCACGCCGGATTTTTTATCGCCGGAAAGATGTTCAGGAAACTTTACGCGGCTTTCGCCGCTGGCGTACTGTTTTTCCAGGAACTGGCCGTAATCGTTGCTGGGGATAAAGCAGATTTCCTGAGAATCCGGTTTATTCATCACGCAAAGGTTATACGCGCGCGCCTGTTCACGGATTTCGGCTTTCGTAAATCCGCCGATAGGCAGAAGAAGATTTTGAAGCACTTCTTTATCGAGGGGAAAAAGAACGTAGGACTGGTCTTTGTTCGCGTCGACACCTTCTGAAATGAAGGATGTTCCGCGTTCCGCGTCATGTTCAAGCCGCGCGTAATGACCCGTCGCGATCATGTCAAAACCAAGCAGCCGGGCGCGCTGGAGAAACAGCCGGAATTTGATGTGCTCATTGCACGCGATACAGGGGTTCGGAGTTCTCGCCTTGAGATACTCCGAAGCGAAGTAATCGACAACGTGGGTTTTAAATTCTTTTTCGAAATTAAAAACCCAGTAAGGAATATCGAGCGTTTCGCAGACCGAACGGGCATCTTCAACGCCGGTCAGCCCGCAGCAGGCGCGCGTGTTCACACTCGCGCAGGTGTTGGAAGCCCAGGTGCGGATGGTCGCGCCTCCGACCTCATACCCCTGCGCCTTGAGAAGAGCCGCAGTGACAGAGCTGTCAACGCCGCCGCTCATGGCTACCAGAATTTTCTTTTTTGTTTGAGACATGGGATTCAGCCTAAAAGGATTCTGGAAGGAGCTTGTCGATCTGAATGCGCTCCTGAAAGATGGTCTGGAGGTGGCCGAACTCACAGACCTCAACGCTGAGACTGTCCATTTCAGGCAGAGAGCCCAAAACAGGAATGCCCGTCAATTCGTGAATGACTTTGGGATTGGTCATTTCCGCAATCGAGATATTCGTCGTCGGCATGCGGTTAAAAATAATGCCCTTCACATCAAAGCCGCGCACAATAGCGGCGTCAACGGTCAGCAAAGTATGGTTAATCGTTCCAAGGCCGCTGCGGGCAACAATCACCAGAGGGAGATTAAATTCCCGGACAAGGTTCGCGACGTAATAATCGCGTGTCAGCGGCACAAGCAAACCGCCCACGCCTTCGACAATAATATAATCATAATAATTCTGGAGTTCCCGGTAAGCCTTGCGGATCCCGTCGAGATCAACTTCTCTTTTTTCAATCGAGGCCGCGACATTAGGCGACAGCGGGTTGCGGTAGCGCACGGGATTCGTCAGGGCAGGGAATTCATTTTCTGCGGCTTCCATCAGGTACGCCGCGTCATGAGAAACCAGACGGCTCTGCACACCCACGCAGCCGGTCGCGACAGGTTTCATCACACCGACGCGAATACCCCGAGCTCGAAGCGCCATCGCAAGCCCCGCTGCGACAACCGTCTTCCCAACGCCCGTGTCTGTTCCTGTAATAAAAATGCCCGGCTTCGTAAAACTCATCTTATCAATCCTGTTTGTCTTTTTCGGATGTCACTTCTTCAATCGAAGAATAAAGAACATCCATTAAAAATTTCAGTTCACCTGCGGAAATGGCCAGCGGCGGCATCAGCACCATCACGGGACCGAGGGGGCGGACAATGACGCCCTTTTCTCTCGCCCGGCGAGTCACGCGCATTCCGATTTTTTCCCGAGGCTCATAATCTGTTTTCGCGGCCCGGTCTTTTACAAGCTCAATGCCGGCCATAAATCCTTTTTGCCGGATATCTCCGACCGAGGGAAGCGCGTAAAATGTCTTCAAGCGCCCGGTCATCTCAGCGATCCTGGGCTGAAGATTTCTTATCACCTGATTTTCTTCAAAAAGATTCAGGTTCGCGATCGCCGCGGCACAGGCCAGCGGATTGGCTGTAAACGTATGGCCATGAAAAAAGGTTTTGAACTCCTCGTACTCGCCGAGGAAGGCTTCATAGACTTCCTCTGTCGCAAGCGTCGCCGCAAGAGGCAGATAGCCGCCCGTAAGTCCCTTGGCCACCGTCATAAGATCCGGGGTCACCCCTTCGTGATCACTGGCAAACATTCTGCCGGTGCGTCCGAAACCCGTGGCCACTTCGTCAAAGATCAGAAGGGTATTATACTTTTTAGTAAGCTCGCGCGCACGGGAAATATAGCCTTCCGGCTGATCAATCATGCCGGCGGCCCCCTGCATAAGCGGCTCCATCACAAAGGCCGCGATCTCCTCATGGTGCTTTTCCAACAGTGTTTCCAGCTGCTTGAGGGAAGCTTCTCCCGCTTTTTCAGGGCTGCCGGGACCCGGCCAGCGGTAACGGTAGGGGGCCTCAACAGAGAAAGTCTCAAAAAGAAGCGGCCCGTAAATCTGATGGAACAATCCAATGCCGCCGACGCTGACAGACCCAAGGGTGTCACCGTGATAACTTTGAGTCAATTTAATGAATTTCTTCTTCTTGGGATGCCCGCGCTGCTGCCAGTACTGATAGGCCATCTTCAGCGCGATTTCAACCGCTTCCGAACCAGAATCCGAATAAAACACCCGGGTCAATCCCGAGGGAGCCATCGCCGTCAATTTTTCGGCAAGCTCAATAGCGGGAACATTGGACAGTCCCAGAAAAGTGCTGTGCGCCACCTTGCCCAGCTGAGCGCGTACAGCATCGTCAATGGCCGCCACCTGATGTCCGTGAACATTACACCACAGCGAGGAAACTCCATCGAGATAACGGCGCCCTTCCGTATCAATTAAAAAAACACCTTCGGCTCTTTCAACAATAAGGATGTCTTCCTTTTGCCAATCCTTCATCTGGGTAAAAGGGTGCCACAAATGTTTTTTGTCTTTCGCCGCGAGATCTTGAGATGAGGTTTTAAGCGTCATAAGAAAAAACCTGTTTTATTCGAGAGAGTTTTTGAAAAAGCCGGAGAGGGGCAATCAGAATTTTACTAGAACCTGGTTATCATCTTCACCGATCAGACAGCGGATCCTGTTTTTACCTTCGCGTTTCGCCTGATACAGAGCGAGATCCGCGCGGGTGATAAAACTGAGGCTGTTATCCGTCGGACGGTAAGACGTCACGCCGGCACTGAAAGAAAAATCGAGCCATTCCTGAACTTCCGTAAGGATACGGTTCAAGAATTTTTCAGCGCTGACCAGATCCGTATGCGGTAGAAGAACGCAGAATTCATCGCCGCCGTAACGGGCCAGGCAATCCGCGGAACGGATCGCTTTTTGAACCCGGTCCGCGAAATCCGCGAGCAGCCGATCCCCCTTCGGGTGTCCATAGGTATCGTTATAGGCTTTGAAACTATCGAGATCAATAATGCAGAGGCTGAGCGGAAACTGGTAGCGTTTCGCGCGGCTCATTTCTTCTTCAAGAATGTCTTCAAAAGTTTCGCGGTTGTACGCGCGCGTCAAACCGTCATGGGTCGATTGCTCTTCCAGTTCGGCCCATTTTCTGCGAAGCCGTATAAGCACAACCTGCTGAAAATAATTAGCGGCGAGAAAAAGCGCGAGCACGCCAAGGAGAAGTGTCCGCGCGGGATCAAGTGCCCCGCGGGAAGATAAAGGAAGCGTTAGGTAAATCACGCCCAGAAGCGCGACAAGATTGAGCACAAGCACGCTCTTTTGAACCGCGCTCTCAAGAGAGAACAGGCGCCCCGCTTCTTCACGTATCTTGGAAAGTCTTTGTTTGGTTCCGGCCATGGCTCTTAATCTATCGGTCTGGATTGGATTTTTATAAACTGTAATTTCTCAACAAGTTCTTGAATGCTGCTTTCCTCATGCCCCGCGGAAACGGTAATTCGAAGCCTCGCCCTCCCTTTTGCCACGGTCGGGTAACGGATCGCGGGAACCAGAAATCCGGCCTTGAAAAGCTCCTGAGAGAACTCAAGGGCCGTCTTCTCCGCGCCTAAAATCACCGGAAAAATAGGAGTGCCGGAAAGGATCGCATCTAAACCCGCTTTTTTCAAGGCCTGCTCCATAATAACCAGGTTGCGCTGAAGCTTCTCTCTCAGGGCGGGTTCTTCTTCAAGGACGCAAAAGGCCTCGTAGGCTGAGGCGCAAACCGCTGGGGGCAAAGAGGTTGCGAATATGAATGCCCGCGCCCGGTTAATAAGGGTTTCGATAACTTTCGAGGACCCGGCGGCAAAACCTCCCAGACAGCCAATCGCCTTGGAAAGGGTTCCGATAATAATATCGGGCCGCGCGCCCGTTCTGGCGCCTTCGCAGTGCCCGCGTCCAAGAGGACCCAAAACTCCGGTGCCGTGGGCATCATCCGCGATCAGCACGGCATCATAAAGATCCCGCAAACGCCCGAGTTCATCGAGATCCGCAAGGTCGCCGTCCATGCTGAAAACAGAATCCGTTACAAGAAGTTTTCTTCTATACTTTCCGGCCTGCTGAAGAATCTCTTCACAGCGCGCGTAATTTTTATGAGGAAAAACCCTGAGTTCGGCGCCCGACAGCCGCGCCCCATCAATCAAGGATGCGTGACACAGCTTATCCATGACAATCAGATCTCCTTCAGCCGCGAAAGCCGTCAGCACCCCAAGGTTTGCCAGATAGCCGGTTGAAAAAACCAGCGCTCTTTCACAGCCTTTAAAGGCCGCGATTTTTTCTTCCAGCCGGGAATGAAATTTCGTGGTTCCTGAAATCAGACGCGCCGCGCCCGATCCCGTGCCGTGAACAGCCGCTTCCTGAAACGCGCGGATCAATCGGGGGTGATGAGAAAGCCCAAGGTAATCGTTCCCGCAGAAAAGGGTGATATCGCGCCCCTCGAAACGGGCTTTCTCAGGAGAGAGAACTTCAAGCGTGCGCAGCGTGCGGTAAAGTCCTGAACTTTCGAGGTCTTTCAGCCCTTCACCCAAAGTCAGATCCAGGCTGGATTCGCGGGGAAGGTGCGCGTCCTTCATGAATCGCTCACTTTTTTCCCAGGACGAGCACAGCGACATGACCGCCGAAACCCATCGACAAAGAAAGAGCGTTTTGAACATTCGCCGCACGGGCTTTGCCGGGAACATAATCAAGATCGCATTCAGGATCCGGCTCTTCAAGCCCGACCGTAGGCGGAACAAAGCCATGTTTCATCGCCAGAAGACAAGTGATCACTTCTACCGCGCCCGAAGCTCCAAGCATGTGACCCGTCATCGATTTTGTCGCGCTCATCGGAATGCCGGAAGCGGCGGCGCCAAAAAGGTTTCTCATTTCCCGGCTCTCATAAAGATCGCCCGAAGGTGTTGCTGTCCCGTGCAGGTTCACGTAATCCACATCCGCCGGCTTGAGATCCGCTCTGCCCAGCGCGAGCGAAGCCGTGCGGGAAAGGGCGTGCTCCTTTTCGTCAAAGCGAAGAATATCTGTCGAATCGCTGCCGTAACCAAACCCCAGAATTTCTCCATAGATAACGGCGCCGCGCTTTTCAGCGCTTTCCAGGGTTTCAAGAAAAACAATCCCCGCGCCCTCGCCGACGAGAAAACCGTTGCGCCGCCGGTCAAAAGGCCGCATCGCGTCCGGTGAAAGAGCTTTCATGTTCCGGTAGCCGGCCAGCATCAGCGGCACAATCGAGGCGTCGCTCGCGCCTGCGACGCAATAGTCCACTACGCCGGAGGCCACCATGTGCATTCCTTCAATAACCGCCGCAGTGCCGGTCGCGCACGCGGACACATAGCATTTGGCGGGACCTTGAATTTTCCAGCGCCGGGCAATCCACTGCGCGGCAAAGTTAGGAACCGCGCTGGAGTAAACCCGCGCTCCGAGGATGGCGCTGGGGTTACGGCTGAGGCGTTCGCGAAAACGGTCAAGTGTATGAACGCCGCCTTTACTGGAGCTGACAGAGATTCCGATAGAAAACGGGTCGGCCGCGGCGGCATCAAAACGGGCGTCGCGAAGCGCTTCATCCGCGGCCGCGACGGCATACTGAATAAAGGGATCCACCGCTTGAAGCCCAAAGACATGAGGGTCAAAGCCTTTGACTTCAAAAGCCTTTTTAACCGGAAAGTTTTCTGCGGGAAAGCAGGTAATCGGGCCTTCGCCGCTGCGGCCAGCCTGCAGGCTTGAGAGAAAATCGGGAATGCCGAGGCCCACAGGAGAAATCACGCCCATTCCGGTAATCACCACACGCCGGCCGTAAATCAAAAGGGCATCCTCCTGGATTCATAATGAAAGACCTGGCCCGTCACCTGAGTCATTTCATCCGAACAAAGATAGATAAGAAAGCGGGCAACCTCTTCAGGATTTGAATACTTTCCCAGAGGACTTGCGTCGCGGTTTTTCTGCAAATAAGGTTCAGCAAGATTTTTTGTCATTCCCGAAAGCATAAAACCGGGATTCACAGCGTTGACAAGAACACCCGAAGGACCGAGCTCTTCCGCCAGAGATTTCACCAGCACCGCAAGCCCCGCCTTGGCAGCCGCGTAATTGGCGGCGCCGTAAGCGCCCAGACTGGCGGCACGGCTGATCAGCATAAAGATTTTAGAAGGCGCCGCTTTTAAAACAAGCGGCAGTATCTTCTGGGTCAGATAAAAGGGCGCTTTCAAGTCAACGTTGAGAACCCTGTCCCAGTCTTCTTCCTCCATGTCGCGAAGAAGTTTGTCCGAAACGGCGGCAGCGTTGTGAATCACGGCGTCCAGTTTTTGAACACGCTCATTGAGAAGATCGGCAAAGTGTTGGATTTTCCTCATATCCGAAAGATCCAGAGAAAAACCTTCAGCCCCAAGCGCATGAAGTTCCGCTGCCTTTGCTGAGGCTTGAGTCCACGTGAAATAGACTCTCGCGCCGCTCTTGAGCGCGCCGCGTACGAAGCATTCACCCAGACGGCTGGTGCCGCCTGTAATAAGAATATTTTTACCGGAAAGGTTTGAGCTCATAAACGAAAAAAACCCTGGGGAAATGCGGAGAAATTGAACGGCTTCACGGGCAAGCCGCGCTGCGAGCACTCAGCGCGGTTCATTTTACAAAAATCCTTTTTCAGGATGCCGCCGGCTGATTAGCAGCCGCTTTATCCTTGGCCTTCGGAAGCTGAAATCCCGTGCGCTGAAGCATTTCGATATCGGCCTGAATAGGATTGCCATCCGTAGTCAAATAACCGCCGAGGATCAAACCATTGGCTCCGCCCAGAAGAGACATCTCCTGATATTTTTCTCCAAGATTCACTTCGCGGCCGCCCGCCAGTTTGATATTGGAGCGCGGATGAATAAAGCGGTAAACAGCGATGGTTTTGATCATTTCCAGCGGGTCGGGCTGCGGCTGGTTTTCGAGCGGAGTTCCCGGCCGGGGATTGAGAATGTTCATCGGCAGGCAATGCGGCGCGTACGGCTTGAGTTCAAAGGCAAGCTTCACGCGGTCTTCGCGGGTCTCGCCCATACCTAAAATTCCGCCGGAACAAATTTCCATATTGCCGTCCTGCAGCATTTTCAAAGTCTCGATACGCTTGTCGTAGGTGTGCGTGGAAACAATCTTCGGGTAAAAATCCCGTGAGCTCTGAAGGTTATTATTGAAGCGTCGGACACCGGCTTCTTTGAGCCGCTTCACGCGGTCCGGGGTCAGAAAACCAAGGGAACCATCCAGCTTGAGTTTCGTTTCAACCTGAAGCTGTTTGTACATTTCAAGGATCTGCTCAAATTCGGCGTCATCCAGTTCTCCGCCGCTCGTCACGATACAGAAATTCTGGGTTCCTTTTTTCTCAAATGCTTTCGCGGCGTCCACAACTTCCTGAACAGACATGAGCCGATACCGGTTCACGCGGGTATCAAAACGGACAGACTGGGAACAAAATCCGCAGTCTTCGGCGCACAGATAGCTCTTCGCGTTAATGAGGGAGCACAGACCGGGTTCATCCGAATTGAAATTAAACGTGATTTCCCGGGCGGCTTCAAGAAGCGCGCGAAACTCGTCGGAATCGTTTTCAATATCCGCAAGGCGCATCGCTTCATCAAAATTGATTTCGCCTCCGCCAAGCACGCGGAGCTTTAACTCTTCAATCAGCGGAAGCGTTTCAATTTTCTGTTCAGCGGTCATAGGTTTACCCTTCAAGGATGTCGCCGAGAACGGATTCGACCTTCACGCCTTTGGCGCGGAAAGCCTGCTCAGCTTTGAGAATCTGTTTTTCATCGCCTTCAAGCTCCACCGTGGCCTCACCCGTCTCTGCGGTAATCTTGGCGCGTCGGATATTCAGAAGGAGATTATGATCGCGGGCCACGAGAAACATGATGGGTTCCTTGATCAGTTTCTGTTCAAAGAAAAGATGATAAGCTTTCCGGGCCATTTCAGCGCCCTCCTGCAATCGCGGGAACAATCGAGATTTCATCGCCGTCTTTCACAGCCGTTTCTTCCTGGCTCAGAAAGCGGATATCTTCCTCGTTCAAATACACATTCACAAAACGGCGGATTTTCCCGGTCGGCTCGCAGAGGCGCTCCTTGATTCCGGGGTAGTTCTTTTCAAGCGCGTCCATGAGTTCGCGGATCGTGCCCGCCTGAATTTCGACAAGCGCGTTCTGGTTCGTCAATTTCTGCAGGGGTGTCGGAATTCTTACTTTAACCGCCATGAGGATCTCCTGTGTTCGGGATTAAACAATCGTGCTTGGCGCGGGCGCTGCCGGGGCGGTTTTCCGTCCGGACATCACACGCTCTTCAAAGGAAGCGAGACTGGGTTCAATCAATGCGGGTTTGCCGACAGCATCCTGAATGGCTTCCTGCGTTTTAAGGCCATTGCCTGTAATAGTCAGAACAATCACTTCGTTTTTGGGAATAATTCCCTGCTCAATCAATTTTTTCGCGCAGGCCACGGTCACGCCGCCGGCTGTTTCCGTAAAAATACCTTCGGTGCGCGCGAGAAGCTTGATGCCCTCACGGATTTCATCATCGGTCACGGTTGCGGCCGCGCCGCCCGACTGTGCGATGACATCTTTCGCGTAGTAACCATCGGCGGGATTTCCAATCGCGAGGGACTTCGCGATCGTCGACGGTTTGACCGGCTTGATCACTTCGGATTTTTCCAGAATGGCCGTGGAAATCGGAGAGCATCCGAGAGCCTGCGCGCAATAAACCTTTGTCTTCATCGGCTTCTCAAGCAGCCCGAGCTTGTCGAACTCTTTGAGCGCTTTCCAGATTTTCGTAATCAGCGAGCCGCTCGCGGCGGGAGCGATCACATGATCCGGCGCTCTCCAGCCCAACTGTTCGGCCATTTCAAAACCCACCGTTTTTGAACCTTCCGCGTAATAAGCGCGCAAATTGATATTCACAAATCCCCAGCGGTATTTGGAAGCGATTTCCGAACAGAGCCTGTTCACATCGTCGTAGTTGCCATTGACCGCGACGAGCGTCGGCGAATAGACAAGCGTTCCGATAATTTTAGCCTGTTCAAGATTGGCCGGGATAAAGATGTAGCGGTTGAAGCCTGCCCAAGCGCCGTTGGCCGCGACAGAATTCGCGAGATTTCCCGTGGACGCGCACGCGACCGTGTCAAAACCCAGCTCCTTCGCGCGCGACAGAGCCACCGCAACAACACGGTCTTTAAAAGAGCATGTCGGATGACAAACGGAGTCATCCTTGATGTAAAGATTCGTGACGCCAAGTTCTTTTCCGAGAATGTCCGCTTTCACAAGAGGCGTATACCCGGAGTAAAAACCGGCCTTGGGCTCACCGTCGATCGGAAGCAGCTCGCGGTAACGCCAGAGGCTCTTGGGCCCCTTGAGGATCTTGTCGCGGGTTAAAACTTCCCGAATGCCGTCATAGTCATAGGCAGCTTCGAGAGAACCAAAGCAGTACTCACAGACATACAACGCTTCCTTGGGATAATCACGTCCGCATTCGCGGCATCTCAAACCTTTAAGAAACGACATCGTCAAAACTCCTTCGTCTTACGCCTTAAACCGATCGTCCATGCTCAAATAGCGGTCACCGGTATCGCAAATAATGGTCACTACGTTTTTTCCCGGGCCAAGGGTCTTCGCGACGCGAAGCGCGGCCGTCACATTGGCTCCGGTTGAAATACCGCTCAGAATTCCTTCTTTTTCCGCCAGCAGAAGCAACATCCCCCAGGCTTCCATATCTTCAATCTTGACGACTTCGTCAATGATTTCCCGGTTCAGCACTTCCGGCACAAATCCGGCTCCGATGCCCTGAATACGGTGCTTGCCCGGCTGTCCGCCTGAAATCACAGGTGAAGCTGTCGGCTCTACCGCCACAATCTTGATTTTGGGATTACGCTTTTTCAGCACTTCACCGCACCCCGTGACCGTTCCCCCGGTTCCAACGCCCGCAACGAACGCGTCCACTTTTCCATCCAGCGCTTCCCAGATTTCTTCCGCTGTTGTTTCGCGGTGAATTTTCGGGTTGGCAGGATTCGCGAACTGCTGCGGCATGAAGCTGTTCGGGTGCTCTTTCAAAATTTCCTGCGCCTTCGCGATCGCACCCTTCATGCCCTGATCTCCGGGCGTGAGCACAAGTTCCGCGCCGTAGCGCTTCAGAAGAAGACGGCGTTCCACACTCATCGTTTCCGGCATCGTCAGAATCAGGCGGTAGCCCTTCACTGCGCAGACCAGGGCAAGTCCGATACCGGTATTGCCGGAGGTCGGCTCCACAATCACGGAGTCTTTATTGATCAGTCCCTTTTCCTCAGCGTCACGGATCATGCTGAGGCAGATACGGTCTTTCACGCTGCCGCCGGGAGTGAACCCTTCGAGCTTGCCGTAAACCGTTGCCATGTCCGGAGAGGTTACTTTGTTTAGTCTTACCAGAGGCGTATTGCAGATCAATTCCAGCACCGTGTTGGCAATCAGCGGTTTGGTTCTCGCTTTGGCAGTCGTGCTCATCTTTATCTCCTCGGTAACAAAGTTTAAGGCTGAGCCTCTACAGGCCTTCGCCCATATCCTTAGAAGGCGCTTCTTTATCTTCAGCCGGCTGATCCGGCTTTACTTCTTTCAAAAAGGTGTGAATTCCGCACTCTTTTTTACTTTTCCCCGCCCAGCGGCCGGAGCGTTCATCGTCGCCAGCCTGGACAGGCTTCGTGCAGGGCCAGCAGCCGATGCTGAAATACCCTTTTTCATAAAGCGGGTGCTGGGGTATTTTGTGTTCCTTCATGTACCACCAGGCATCGCGCGAAGTCAGATTCACCAGAGGACTGACCTTAAAACGTCCGCCTTCATACTCTTCAATGATCTGGATCGACTTGCGGAAATCGGTCTGATGGCGGCGGATTCCGCTCATCCACGCCGCGTATTCCTTGATCACAGGTTCGAGCGGTTCCACTTTGTTGATCTGGCAGCACAGGTCCGGATTCTTTTCGTATGGAACCCCGCCGTACTCCGCAACCACGCGGGCTTTCTTTTCAGGATCCGCTTTAAGCTCACGGATGTTTTTCAGCCCGAAAAGCCCTGCAAGCTGATCCCTGTAAGCAAGCGTTTCCGGAAAATGATAACCTGTTTCGAGAAAAAGAACGGGAATTTCAGGGTTCACCCGGCTGACCAGATGAAGCAGCACGCCGCTCTCAGGTCCGAAAGACGATGTCATCGCGAGGCTGGGTGAAAACGTCTCCACAGCCCAGGTCACGATTTCAAGCGGTGTCTTTTTTTCAAACGCCTGATTCAGCTGATCCAGGTTCTCAACTTTGACAGCCACGGACTTCCCCATTTCTTTCTGCAGAAAAACTCAGGTCAATTTAAGATACCCAAGCGCTTCAAGCCGCCTCAGAATTTTTTCTGCGGACTGCTCGGGGGTTTCGCCCGCGGTCTCACAAACAATTTCAGCGTTCAGCGGTTCTTCGTAAGGGTCATTGATGCCGGTAAACCCTTGAATCTCGCCCGCGCGGGCCTTCTTGTAAAGGCCTTTCACATCGCGCTTTTCACACTCTTCAACGGATGTTTTAACGTAAATCTCGACAAACTGTCCAATCATCCGGCGGTTATAATCCCGGGTTTCGCGGTAGGGCGAAACCGCAGAAGCAATCGCGACCACTCCGTTACGGGTTAAAAGCTGGCAGACAAACCCGATGCGTTTAACGTTCGTTTCGCGGTCTTCTTTTGAGAACCCAAGCCCCTTGCTCAAATGCGTCCGGACCACGTCGCCGTCAAGGAGTTCAACCTTCACGCCCCACTTGCGGAGCTGGCGTTCCAGCAGCCGTGCCAGCGTGGATTTTCCGGAACTGGGAAGACCTGTAAACCAAAGCGTAACCCCTTTAACAACAGACACTTCTGTAAGATCAAAGACCGAACGAACCACGTACCCGGCTCCTGTTTCATGGCGGATTGCGGTTTTCGTGAGGAAAACCCGAAAAGTCACTTGAGGGGCAATGGGTCAATATACACACAAAGGCTGGGAGTGTCAACGCTTCGGCCGGGCCGGAAAAGCCTGTGCAGCAGGGTTACCGAAGGGTCCGGACAGCGCCAAATCCGCCCACCCAGTGAAGCTCGCGGAAGATAACTTCATAGAAACGGAAATCCGGCAGGGAAAGGAACATTTCCGCTTGAGGGAAACGCCGGAGATACGCGGTTTTCAGCTTCGCGCAGGCATCAGCACTCTGAACAGGCACGGCCGTTCCCTGAATCGTAAGCCGGGGCCTTTCATGAATGGACTGTTCTTTGGCTCTGTCTGACAAAAGAAGACTGACTTCGGGGTTCCTCAGAAGATTCCGTGTATGACGGGCAAGACCGCTCAGAAGGAGAAAAATCCGTCCGGTTTCCTGGCTCACCGAGGCCTTTTCATAAAGAATTCCCACGGAGGAGACATAAGGCTTTCCGTCTTCCACAGTTCCAAAGGCGGCTTCGCCGGCAGATTCCAGAAGGTGAAGAATGTCGGGTTCGGCTTTCACGGCTTACATCCGGTAAAGCATCCAATAAATCACAACGCCCGTGACGGCAACATAGACCCACACCGGAAAAACGAACCGGGCCAGACGGCGGTGGTTCTCAAAGCGGCCGCGAAGCGCGAGATAAAGCGTGCGAAGAATGAAAGGAAAAACGACCACAGCGAGGATGGTATGCGAAATGAGAATCGTAAAGTAAACCGTGCGCATCAGCCCCTGCCCCTGATAGCGGGTGGAACCGTGATGAAAGTGGTAATACAGATAGCAGGCCAGAAAGAGCAGCGAGGTGGTGCACGCGGCCAACATGCTTTTCTTGTGAGCCTCCTGACGTCCCGCCCGAATGTGGGAGTAACCCAACAGAAGAAAGACCGCGCTAAGCGCGTTCAGGGAGGCGTTGATCGAAGGAAAGAGTGTCAGGTCCATGGCAGACATCCGGCTTTCTAGTTTTTAGACCGGGCAAGCGCTCCGGCATCCCGCACAAGCTGCTGAAGTGACTCCGCTTCCGTGCTTTCATAATAACCGCGGACGCGCCCCTGTTTATCAACCAGCGCGAAGCGGGTGCTGTGCATAACTGACTGATCGAGCGCTTCGCGGTCCTCCTCGGCAATTTCGGTCAGGCCCAGAAGAAAATGCTGCCGGGAGAGCTGATGAATCGTGTCTTTATCGCCAGTCAGAAAATACCAGGTTTCAGCGCCGGCACCAAAACGGTCCGCATAAACCCGAAGCTGCTCCGGCGTATCAAATTCGGGATCCACCGAAAAAGAAACAAGCTTCACATCCTGCCCGGCCAAAGCGGTTTCCATGTTTTTCATATGCGCGGTCATTTTCGGACAAGGCCCGCCGCAGCGCGTAAAAATAAAATCCGCGATCCAGACGCGGCCCAGAAGATCATGTTTACCGACCCGTGAGCCGCTTCTTTCGGTCAGCTCAAAATCACCGATTTCGCTGTAGACCGGAAACTTTTCCGAGTTCCGCTCAAGACTCTTCTGCTTCCACTCGCGCGCCAGAATAAAACTTGAAACAAGCGCCAGCGGCAGCAGAAAAACGATCATCAGAAAACGTCTTTTCATAATTCTTTTCTCCGTCCTCACTGTAAATCCTCCGCACTTCGTCTTGAGGCCGCGCGGCCCGATAAATAAAAAAGAACCAAAGCAAAAATGACAATCACCGCCCAGGAAAGACCTGCGGGGGGAAGAGAAGCAATCGCTGTCCGTCCATCCGCAAGCGCGCGCCTGAGCGCCGCCATGCCGTAACTGAGCGGATTAAGCGTCATGACCCACCGCAGCCACAGAGGCGCGCCATCGGCAGGGAAAAGAGCGCCCGAAAGAAACCACAGCGGCATCAAAAGCACATTCATAATGGCGTGAAAACCCTGGATGGAATTCATCCGCCACGCAATAAGAAACCCCAGCGCGGTCATCGCAAAACCATTCACAAGAAGCGCCAGCGCGACAAGCCCCCAGCCTGAAAACGAAAGATGAATGCCCAGCAGCGGGGAAAGTAAAAGAAAGAGCGCCGCCTGAATCACCGCGAGCGATGTGCCGCCAAGAATTTTACCGAGCGCGATCGAACCGCGGGAAACGGGCGCGACCAGAACGGACTGAAGAAAACCTTCACGCCGGTCTTCGATCAGAGAAATCGTTGAAAAAATCGCGGTAAAAAGAAGGATCATCATCACGGTGCCCGGAAAAAAATATTCCAGATAGGTCTGGCTCGCCGCGCCGCTGCCATCCTGAAAAGAGCGCCCGATGCCGGAACCGATCAAAAGCCAGAACATAACCGGTGATGCCAACGCTCCGACAACCCGGCTCGGCTGACGGTAAAAGCGCTTCATTTCGCGCGTCCACAAAGAAACTGCGCAGAGAAGATCCCGCCGGTTCATGACCTGACTCCTTCGGTTTCATTCCAGAACCTGTGCCCCGTGTGATGAATGAAAACATCTTCAAGAGTCGGCTTTCTGAAAGTAATGGATTCAATCATACCGGGAAAAGCCTCCACAAGACGGGCAACAAAACGCGCGCCTTCAGCGTGTTCAATCTGAAGCTCATCTTCGATCAGTCTCGCATCGAGCTGAAAGGTTTCCAGAACCGCTTTTTTCAATTTTTCCGCATCACGGGAACGTACACTGATCACATCTCCGCGGACTTCCCGCTTCAACTCGGCGGGCGCTCCGATCCGGACAAGCTTGCCGGCCTGCAGAATTCCCACGCGGGAACACTGCTCCGCCTCTTCCATCAAATGCGTCGTCACCAAAAGCGTCAGCCCGGTTTCTTCACGAAGACTTTTCAGATACCGCCACAAATCCATTCTGGCCCCGGGATCCAGTCCTGTTGAAGGTTCATCAAGAAGAAGGATTTCGGGTTTATGCAAAAGACCCTTGGCAAGCTCCGTTCTGCGCTTAAGCCCCCCGGAAAGACTGCCTGCAAGCTCCTGCGCATACTCCTCAATCTTGAGGTTCCGCATCATTTCTTCCACACGCTTTTTGAGCCCGGCTCCGCACAAGCCAAAAACATACCCCTGATGAATCAGATTTTCCCGCACGGTCAAGCGGGCATCCAGACAGGGCGACTGAAACACGACACCCATCTTTTCCCGAATAAGGGAAGCCTCTGTCCGAAGGTTATGTCCGGCCATCACAACCTCGCCCGAGGTCGGGAAAAGCGCTGTAGAAAGAATTCTGAACAGCGTTGTCTTGCCCGAGCCGTTCGGTCCGAGCAGCCCGAACATTTCTCCCGCTGCGACTTCAAAATCAATGCCGTCCAGAGCGGCCTTGCGCACCGGAGACTTCTTTTTCTTGCCCGCAGCATACTCATGCCGCAGATTGGAAATTTTGATCGCGGGATTTGTCATTGTTTATCCACCACCATAATTAACAGAATAAGGGACAGATAAATAATCGAGGCTCTGAGAAGCGGCCTCGCGTTTCGGTCCAGGTCACGCAGCCCGGAAACACTCACGGCCAGAAGAAACCCGCCGAGCGCCAGAGCTGAAAAGAAATAGATAACTCCGGAAATTCCGCACAAAGAAGGGACAAGGCTCACGGGCAGCAGCATCGCGGACGCGATGACGGCCTGGCGGGCCACAAGAAGACTGTTGGATCCGTCTCCGGGAAGCATGACAAAACCGGCGTTGAAATATTCCTGCCGGTACAACCAGGCAATCGAAAGAAAGTGCGGAAGCTGCCACAGAAACAGAATGGAAAAAAGAACCCAGGCTTCATAATGAAGGCTGCCGGTCGCCGCGCTCCAGCCGATCATCGGCGGGATCGCCCCCGGGATGGCGCCCGCGATGGTATTCAATGAGGTCAGCCGCTTCAGCGGCGTATAAAGAAACAGGTAGCTTGCAAGCGTCAGGGCCGCGAGAACAACCGTCAGCGGATTACAGACAATCCAGAGATAGCAAAGTCCGGCTGCAGAAAGCAAAAGACCTGCGGTCAAAGCCTGGGCCGGAGAAATCCGCCCCGAAGGAATAGGACGGCGCGAAGTTCTGGGCATAAGAGCGTCATGCTCGCGTTCCCACCATTGATTCAAGGCCATCGATCCAGCTGCCACAAGCCCGGTTCCCGCAAGCGCATGAAGAAACGCTGTCAGACTGAACTCAGGGCCCGACGCGAGAAAATAACCGGCCGCTGAACTCATAAGAACCAGGGATACAAGCCTTGTTTTTATCAGCTCGGAAAAATCAGAAAAACGGGACTGATTCTGTCGGCGGGATGAGGGGTCAGTGTTCTGCTTCATTGCATCATCTCTTTTCCACGGCTCCAAAAGGCCACGGTCTGGCCATCACAAAAAGAAGCGCCGCAAGCCCCAGAACAAGCGCTCCGTTGGTGTGGTGCGCGGAGGCAAAAACCACTTCAGGAAGCGAAGGCACATCCCCTTCGCGGGGAATCACCTGCGTGTACAGGAAGGCCCCGAGACCAAGCACAATCTGAAACACCGTAAGAACGACAAGCCCCATCGCCGGCGCGCGGAACGGATTTTTTACTTCCGGCATTTTGTAAACACGCACAAAAACCAGCACGACATGCACGACGACCACAAGAGCGAACCCCATGTGTTCGTAAACAACTTTGCCTGTGTGCCGGACCGCCGCGCCCAGAATCAACTGGATATAGATAAAAAGAAAAGTCAGCAGGGTCAGGCGGCCAAGCTTTCGAAAATGCTCATTGTCCGGCGCGGTCAAAGGCTGCCTCGAAAGCGGATGAAGATAATACGCGAGGGCTATCGTAAGGCAGAAAAAAGTCTGGCCAAGACAGGCGTGCGCGATTGAGACCGGCGGCGGAAGCAGCATCAGGACTGTCATCCCGCCAAGGAGCGCCTGCAGAATCACCATCAGAAGCCCTGCCCAGGCAAGTTTTTTAATGCCTCGCGGCTCCTGCGAGCGCTGCACGCAGACTGCGGTAAAAAGCGTCAGAAGCGCAACAAAACCGGCAATCATCCGGTGTCCGTGTTCCCAGAAAATATTCCCCACCATCGGAGGCATCCAGGTTCCATAAGACAGCGGCCAATCCGGCACAGCGAGGCCCGCTTCATGACTTGTTACCAGGCCTCCCGCCATGAGCAGAAAGAAAACACATCCGACAAGAAAGAAAGAGAGCATTTCTAGACGGCTGGACCGCGTCTTCATAAAACAAACTCCAATATTGGGTTCTGTTTGAATTCCGGCTGGGCTGAAAACCCTTTTCGAGAGAGCGGCTATTGTACTCCCGCGAATGCATATTCGCACGAGATTTTGTGCTCTTCCTTTGCGCGAACATCTCTGAAAAAATGTTCGGGCGCGCCGGGCCTGTAAGACTTTTTTTGCTGCTGAAGTTTGATGTTTTGAAATGCTATGAAATGGGGTTTTTTGATTCTTTCTAACGAAGGTTTTGAGAACCTCCTGTTTTCAGGAGAAGAGCAGTGCGGCGGCGAGAATCAGAAAGAAAGTCAGCCAGAAAAATCCCAGCCGGCGTGTCCACCGGACAAAATAATCCCTTTCCTTCCATTTTCCCGGCAGCAGAAACCCAAGGTATTTCTTGTTGAGAAAATATGATTTCTCAGCGCCTCCAGGACGAAGGGTGTACAAAACAAGAACGATCCAGGGAAGAACGAAGAGGAACCGAAAAAGAGGAGATTGAAAAATATCTGTCATGCGTCAGGCCGGACTCAAGCAGCCGTAAACTGGAAATCGACGGGGGAAGGATCAGCGCCTTCCTGGACGGAAAGCTTGAGAGTCTGAGTTCCGAATTTTTCATGCCAGGCTTCGAGCGTATACTCTCCAGCCGGCAGTCCCGAAAGCCTGAACGAACCGGTATCGTCTGTCACCGCATAAAACGGATGCGGCAGAACGCCTGCATAAGCTTTCATCCACGGGTGTACATCACACTTAAACGGCACCATGACCTCAGTCTTTGCGAATTGCTTTTTGAGTTTCATCCCCTGCATCGGCATTCCGAGATTGAATTCCTTCTGCGCTGTCGCTTTCGCGCGGATATTGTGCAAAGTTGCGTCCTTGTTAATCATCTGGATCGGCTGCCCTGTCTGCACGCCAAAAACACGCGGTGTGTACATACAGCCTTCCTGAACAAGCTCGGCAGGCTGCTTCGGGATTTCAAAGGTTTGTCCTTCAAGCCCCTCTTTCACATACACAAACACATTCTTGAGAGTCCCGTTGCTGTTCACCGCAACCTCTTCATTGAAAACAGGCTTTGAGTGAAGCTTGACGCAGGTGGAGTCTGTTTTCATGTCGATCTTCTGAGGTTCCGGCGCGATACCGGAAAACGAAACGCGCCCGGAAACATCCGCACCGTAAAGGCTGGAAGAAGAGAGAAGAATCATGAACGTGAGCGGAAGGACAAAATAACCGCGCATCGAAAAGCCCTCTGTGTGACGGCTAGATTGTTTTAACCAGCGGAAGGAAACTGCCGGGACGAACCCACTCGCCGCGGTCTTGGCGAAATTTTTTAGAGGGATCAACAAAAACAAAACCTTCGGGAGAAATGCGGATTGCAGTACGCGTCAGTGACTTCTGTTTTGGGCCTGAGAAATAAACCCCTGACTTGTAAAACGCCGTGCCCAAGAAAGCATCGCGAAACACCTGATTCTTGGAATCCCATTCCACAGAGGCGCCCTTTTCAGTTACAGCGGAAACACCATAAAGTCCTTCAAAGGTGCGGACAAGCCACACGCCATGAGAAGATTTCCAGCGCCCATCCACCGAACCCAAGGCAAAATCACGGGAGGCCCCCGCGTTAAAGACATTCTTATTTTCTGCGGCGGCGCCGGGAATCAAATACCGGATATTTTTAACAAAGGCGCCGGCGGCTGTGAGACAAAGTGCGGCCAAACCCAGTTTAGCGCCCGCGGCCAGCAGATCTCTGCGCTGCGCTGACATTCTGGCGGATGATTGAACAGCGGTGTCTTTTTTCATTGTGGCTCTCCTCAAATTAGGGTGAGGCAATTTATCACGTTTGCTTCGCTGAATCAATGCCGCAGGAACTCAGGCTTTCGCGGCCGGTTTGCGTCTCTTCGTCAGCCAGACACCCAGTCCGATGACAGCGAGATCAACCGCGCATACCGTAAGGACATACGGCAGCCCGCCGCCTCCGAATCCATAGCTGTGAAGTCCCGCGGCCAGAACAAAGTTAACCCCGTACCAGGCCATCAGAACACCAAGAAAGGCAATGACTGATCCTACCGCGATTCCAAAGGAACCCAGCCATCCCGAAAAACGGCCGTGAAGCACCGCCAGGTATCCCAGAAGCGCGATGAGCGCCCACGTTTCTTTCGGATCCCAGCCCCAAAAACGGCCCCAGGAATAATTGGCCCAGACCCCGCCAAGAATCGTTCCGGCCGCCAGAAGAACAACGCCGATCTGAAGCGTGCGGTAGAGATACTGCGAAAGACGGCGCTGGCGGTCAAGCGCCGCGGGCGCAAGCGCGTGCGTAAAAATCACAACATGTCCAAGTCCCCAGGCCAGCAGAAAAGCGCCGTAACTCAGCGTGATCGTCAGCACGTGAATCGTGAGCCAGAGATTACTTCTCAGAACCGGAACAAGCGGAGATATTGCGGGGTTAAGCGCGACGGGAAAATTTTCCGCGAGAAGAAGCGCGAGCGCGGCCACCATCGCAGCTGTATTACGGATGAACACATTTCTGTAAACAGCATCGAGGATCAGAGCGAAAAGCGCGACGCCCCAGGAAACCCAGATCATGGATTCATACATATTCGAAACCGGCGGACGGCCTGAAACGACACAGCGAAGGTAAAACCCCCACGCGTGAACAAGAAAACCCGCGATAAAAAATCCTGTCACGAGCACGGACAGAAAAAAAGTGACCGGGCTTTTCTTCCGGCCGGAATCAGCGCCGGACAAAATAAGAATCAACGAAAGAAGAAAACTTGTCAGATAAAAAATCCAGGCGAAATGAAACGGTTTGCTTCGGTGATAAAGGTTTTCCGCCGCGATAACGCCGCGATCCAGAATCACCTGGCGTGAAGTCAAAAGGTCCGCGAGCGCCTTATCGAGATCCGCCGCCGTCTGCCCGGGCAGGGAAGCCGCGCTTTGACTCTTGATCCCTTCCATAACCCTCGTCATGGCTTGCGCCAAAACACCCAGGCCGTCTTCGGGATAGAACTGCGCAGCCGCTTTTCTGCCTGCTTCGGACATGATCGACTCCAACGGAAGCCAGCCTGCGCGTGGTTCCTGCGGGTGCGCGAGCCAGCCCGGCGAAGCCCCGTAGGCAATATCGCGGAAGGACACAGCTCTCTCATAGGCCTCAAGGCGTTTTCTTTCAAGCTCCGTGAGCGCGTCTTTGCGGGCACGCTTCTGCGCAGCATCTTTAACTTTTTCCGTGAAGGGCTGATGCTGAAGCGCGAGTTCCGGGGAAAGTCTTCCTTCAACCAGCATCACGCCAAATTCTTCGCGCAGCGGTTTATACGAAACTGGAATCAGCGGTTTGGTCATCCACTTTTCAGGCTCCGCGATCCAGTGCCAGACAAGTTCCGTCACAGGCATTTTCATAAAAGAAGATTTCCCCGTCACGTAGAGCACGGCTTCAGCGGCAAAGCTCTGGAACGGCTTCACGCGCCCGCTATGCTGCACAGGAATTTCTTCAAGCGTTTTAAGCGCCGGGGTTTCAGAGGCATGGGCAGAGGCGGGGAAAAATCCGTTCGCGATGAAAAGAAAAAGTGCCGCCATTAAGATTTTTCGGTTCATGTTTTGACCGCCTTCGGGTTGTGGAAGCGGCGCATGGAAAACATCGTCACAATGCCCGCGATAAGAATGATCGATCCCGCGTATTTAACAGGAACGCCCGGATCGCGGCCCACCGCGAACACGGAAATTTCAGGCTCGCCCGGGTTCAGGCTGTAGGCCGCCTGATAAACGTGAAACCCTTTGTAGACGAGCGGGTTATTCATTGAAATATGCGCGTCGCGGACAATACCGTGCATGTCATCTTTTAAAACCACATCGCTGGAAAAACCCGCCGGTTTGTCGGTTCCTGGATAATGGTCGATTTTAAAGTCCTTCAGTTCGATTTTGAAACCAAGGGGGATTCGTCTCTGGCCGTAGAGCACGTGATAGGTTTCATCCCCGATGGAGAACTTCTCGCGAAGGCCTGCGGCGAGCCAGTACTTTTTAGACAAATCTTTTCCTGTGACTTCAATTTCAATCCCCGAAACCAGATCCTCAGCTTCAGAGGTGTTCGGCTGCGGAGAAAAAACACGTTCAATCCGGGAGTGCGGCAAAACCTGATCAACTCGAAAATTAAGGTCCATCCATCCGGTGGGGGTGTTTTCACCCGGCCGGACCACGCCCGCGGTAATCTGGCTTCCGGTTTGAATCTGGTACAAAAGACCTTTTTGAGGATCGTTCACGAGACGGAGTTCGTTCTTCGCGCTCTCTTCTTCAAGCGAGGGAATGCGGAAACGGATGACAGCCCCCGTTGTGCTGGGCTTCATGCCGTGAGCCGTCGGAAAATCGGGAAACTTCGCGAACACCGTGTGGTTTTCTTTGAAGGCTTCGCCTTCCAGCACCAGCTCCACAGCGGGGTTTTTCCATTCGCTCTCCCCTTCTGCAACGGGTTCATCAGAAAGTTCCCGTCCGTGAACAACCGCGTTCTTTAAAACCCGTGTAAGCGTCACGCTGTAAGGCGTGCCCTCCAGCGGCGTCTTCGCAGGGAAAGCATCCGGCAGAGGCAAACGGACAATGCGCTTGTCCTTTTCAAAAATGACCTCAATTCTCGGGCCGTTGGAATTTTCCGCGGTATCCTGAAGCGGCGTGTCGGACAAAACGATTCTGGCGGGACCCAGCTCAACAGCGCTTCGCGCCGCGTCTTTTTCGCGAAGCCAGACCTGTTGGTTCACAAAAGAATTGTGAAGGGTCAACTGAACGGCGAGAGGCCCCTCTTCGGCAGCGGCCACATTTTCGGCCACGCGGGCCTTGGGATAATAGTGAAGCAGCCGGATTTCAAAAGGCCAGCCCTCGGGGCCGCGAAGCTTTTCGCTGCCTTCCCAGGGAAGCGGTTTTTTGGGAACCGGAACAATCGCGTCTTTTCCGGCTTTTTCGGCAAGAACATAAACCAGCGGCTCAGCGACGGTGACGTAAGCGCCGCTCTCACCTTCAGCGACCGGCATCTGTCCGTCGATCATCATGTGCTTCGTCATAAACGAACCAACGAGAATCGTAATAATCCCGAAATGCGTAATAACAAAACCCGTATGCTTTTTCTTCCAGGGAATGCGGTCCAGAACCGCGCCGAGAACATTGATACCCAAAAGGATCAGAACGAGGGCGAACCACCAGGTGTCATAAACCAGAAGTTTGGCCGCGTCAGCGCCGTGAAGGGATTCCGCGATCGTTCCCGCCGCGAGAATCACCATCAGGGAAAGAATGATGGGCACCGCGAGCTTGACCGACGCAAAAAAGCGGAAAAAACGGATAAGCCCCGCGGTCCACGGGGAAGCCTTGCCTGCGGCCGGAGCGCCGTCAGGTGAATAATTTTCCGTAAACATCCACTGATTGGGGTGGTCTGCCATTTGAAACCTCTGAAATGCCCGAGGGGGATGAAAAAAGAGGGCCAGTATACTCCCGGCCCGCTTAATTGCGGAAGAACAATTTATATGCGACGTACACCAGAAAGACCGCGAAAGCGCGCCGCAGAATAACCGCGTCCAGCTTGAGGCAGAGCGCGGCGCCGGCCCAGGCGCCGGCAATGGAAAAAACAGCGATCAGACCCGCGACTTTCCAGTCCACATTTCCGGCCTGCGCGTGTTTAATGACGGAAGCAAGCGCTGTGGGAATAATCACGGCAAGAGAAGTGCCGATAGCCAGATGTATTTCGAATTTTTTAAAGAACATCAGCATGGGAACAATGACAGCACCGCCGCCGACACCGAAAAGACCGCTGGCTAATCCGCCCAAAATACCGATAACCGCCGCCATCATCCAATGCATAAGAAGACTTTCTTTTTGAGGGCTGCCGGAAGCGAGGGCTGCCAGTAAAAGCGCTGCTCTTTTGAGTTTAATGAGATGTGCTCAGTCTAGGAAAGAAAGACAGGCGGGTCAATCAAAAGGACGGTACGGCACTTTAGGACCATGAGGCCGGAAAGCGTTCTGGGTAACTCTAACCGGCCTCACGTCGGCCCTTGCGGGCGCATCTGCGCCAGGTTCTGGGATCAATGAACCTTTACAAAACGCAGCAGGTAAAGCAATCCCAATACAAGAAAGATCGGCATGAACGGAGACAGCGATGTTCCGTAATGCAGACCAATCGTGATACCCACAAACAGCCCAGCCACTAAATGATCGTCGAATCTCATCGCCGCACCCCCTTTCTGGGCTTCACGTTCCCCAGCCCCTGCTGGTGAAGCCCCGCATTTCCCCGGAAAGCCTTCCGCCAGACTCAGCGAACCCGCGGATGATAAAGCGTCTTAAACAAAAGAATGATCACGGCGATCAGAAGGACAGGAAAAAAGCGGTTAAGATCCTGGTGGTATTCCAGCCCCAAAATGACGCCGATCACAATGCCCGTTACCATTTTCATATCAAGGGACATGTTCGACACCCCCCTTTCAGTCCGGCGGCCTTTTATTAACTTCGGCCTCCGGGTTGGATACAAACTCGCAAACCGGGAAGAGTTTATTAAAACTCTCGAATAAGATCGTGCCTTTAGAGCCACTAAAACCGTAGCACGCAGGACATGGGCCGTCAATGGGTTATCGGACTTATTTTATTTAAGGTGTTTAAAATAAACTACTTAGGCGAGTCTGTTTTTTTTGATTCGGGGGACTTCTGCAGAAGAGCTTCGAGGGTTTCAACTTCTTTCTGAAGCGAACGGATACGGTTCTTGAGGGCTTTCACAGGATCAGGAAGATTCCCGTGATCAAGGCTGCATTGACCATTCACCCGCTGGCCGTCCTTGCGGACAATCTCTGCGGGAACACCGACCACCGTGCAGTTGTCAGGCACCGGGTGAATCACAACCGAACCTGCGCCCACCTTCACGTTATTCCCGATACGGATGCTGCCCAGAATTTTCGCTCCCGCGCCGACAACGACATGGCTGCCAAGAGTCGGGTGGCGCTTACCGCGCTCCGTTCCTGTTCCCCCGAGAGTGACGCCTTGATAAAGAGTTACGTTTTCACCGATCTCGGAGGTCTCGCCGATGACAACGCCCATGCCATGATCGACAAAGAAACCGGGCCCGATCCTGGCACCGGGATGAATTTCAATACCGGTAAGAAAACGCGCAAATTGGGAAAAAAGACGCGGAAAGAAAGGAATGCGAAGACGGTAAATAAGATGTGTAACCCGGTGAATGAGGATCGCGTGAAATCCGGAATAAAGAAAAATCACCTCGAGAAAACCAAAGGGCGTTCTCGCCGCAGGGTCACGTTCGAAGCAGGCTTTGAAATCGCGGTAAACAGAGTAAAAGAAGTTCATGGGGAGGCATTATTTCACAAATTGAAGCTTTGTCAATCAACGGAACCGGGCATCTTCCCCTTTTAAACAGAGTCCCGAAAGAACCTCGTCCTCTGTTTTTCCCTTTGACCTTTAACCCTCTTACGCGGCGGTCTGAATTCGACGGTCGGCCTGGAAGCGGTACATCAGTTCCATCGCCAACGTTGTAATTTCAAGTCCCGTCCCGTTGAAGGTCAGCATCCCCGCAGGCAATTCCTGCGTCAATCGGCCCAGCAGATCTGCGGGCAGATGACCGGAAACCTGCGCAAGCTGACGGGTTAAAAGAACCGCCACAGGGAAAGCGCTTTCCGAATTCACCTTTGAGCGGACCAGGCGGCCGGGGTCGATTCCTTCCACAGGAAGATCCTGCGCGCCATAAACAAGAGCATTCTTGTTCTTTCCGTCTTCAACAAAAAGCTTTAGCAGCATCCCAGCGCCTTCCGACGAAGACGTCTCCAGCGTTTTGGCTCCCGTGCGGGCCAGACGCTGAAAAAATTCTTTCCGTGAAGCATCCTGACTTTCTTCTCGCGTGACCAGCAGTCTCAGGTCGGAAGTTACGCGGCCCGGATAAGCAGATTTTATTTTCTTAATGGTTTCAGCGTACTCCAGAAACCAGCTTTGAACTTTTTGAGATCCTTCCAGCGGAAAAGCGAAGCTGTAATGAAGCGTCCCTTCCGGACTCGTTTCAAAAAACCGCCTCGCGTCACTTTCGATTTCAGAAAGAAGCCCGCGGACAAACCGGTTACGGTCTTCTGCCGCGTCAGGATGCGCCGCAGCAAACTTCGCCTCAGCCTGGATTCTCGAATGAAGGTTACGCTCATCGCCGGATCCGCCAGCCATCAAAACAAGGTAGTGCGGGTTTTTCACGGCCTCATCCTCGAGCCGCCGCCTCATGCTGTCCGCCTCCTGGGCGCCGGCCCAGGCCGCAAAATCCGCCAACTCATTTTTTTCAGGCTTAAGCTCCGGTCTCGCAAGGCTGCGCAGAACCGGGTCAATGAACTCACGAAGCTCCGAGCGGCCGCGGATATCCTTAAGGTCCCCACGAAGCGTCGACTCGCCAAAAGTTCCCGTTTTTTCCTCCAGGCCTCGGCGGACAACTTCTTGTTTGAGCCAGATCACGGCCTCGGCAGCCTTAAGCTCAGGAACCTGTTCGAGACGTAATTCCAAAAGGATCTGGCGTGACTCCTTCGTCAAACGTTCTTTATCCAGGCTTAGCACGATCTCGCTGTCGGCCGGGCCAGGCTCATCAGCGGCCGCATCCTCTAAAACAAGGGCTTCCTGCAAAGCATCTTCGCCGGGCGAAGCTAGCGTATCCGCCGTTTCCGGCTGAAGAAATTCCTCCACTCCGGGAATAACTGCTTGCGAAGGCGCTTGAGATAACTGGGTTCCTGCGGTTTGCGTCAGATCGGCATCAAGGGTAAGTGCCGCGGCGTCCGGCGCTGCCGTTTCCGCCGGGGTCTGAGTCTGCACAGGCGCTGAAAGATCCTCATAAAGAAGTTCCGCGTTAAGGCTGTTAAAAAATTCAAGTCTCGCGGCAAGCCCCGGAATCGTCATTGGAACGGAGCCCTGCGCGTGCTCAAGTCTTCTCAGGATCACCGGGTTCCACTCGGGCCGATGCTCGCGGATCCATTCCAGAACTTCGCGGCTCTGCGCGGCTCCGCCATGGCCAATCCAGAGCTGCCGTAAACTCTCGCCGATCGGTTCAAGCACCTTCGATATGATTTCATCTCCCGACGCATGCCCTGCCAGCTTGAATTCGGCGATCTTCGCCAGAAGCGGAAGAAATCCCAGATCAGGCCCGAAGTAAAACTGATCCTTTCCTTCGCCGGCAGCACGCAAAAGCTGGCTTCCAATTTCCTGCGGATCCATATACCCCGTGAAAAAAATGCCGCTCTTGGGATCATTGGCAAGACGCGTGGCCCAATAGCGGGAACGGCCCTGCGAAGCGTTCCCCGCGCTGGAAATAATAATCGTCCGCTGGCCTCCGTCACGCTCATCGATTTCAGAACGCATCCGTCCTCGAATCTGATGGTCATCACTCAGAATCAAGACCACATGACGCTGAATAAGTTCGCGGTACGGCTGAAAAACTTCCGGATAAGCCTTGAGATAAAGCGCTGTAAAAACAGCGGCCTGACCATCAATGTAGATTTTAAAATCAGCCGATCCATTCCGGATCTTATCCAGGTTTTGAAGTAAAAGAAGAAGCACGCGCTGCGCGCGGCCGTTGGCAAACGCGGGGATGAGAACGCGCCCGCCTTCCGAAATGCGCTCGGCAACAGCATTCACCAGTTTGTTTTCCTGCTGTTCTTCCAGCATGCGCTTAATCATTCCGTAAGTGGACTCGATCAAGGCTTGATCAATGTGCGCCGCAATTTCCGGCGGAAGCGGCGCAAAGGCAGGCACAGGTCCCTGGGCGCGGATCGACACATCTCCCGAAAGAAACGTATTGCTGTCGGGAGTGCTGATCACAAGCGACGCGGCGCCGTGCAGATGGCCCACAGGACCATGGAAATAAACTTTCATTTTGGGGCTGACCGCGTACCAGCGGTTAAGCTTGAGAACTTTTACGCTTTTCATAAAAGCTTCCACGACCGCCGGGTCGCGCGCCTTCACGGGTCCTTCCGACTCCCGCGCAGGGCTGTTGGCAAATTCCAGAACTTTTCCCAAAATATCCGCAGTGCCGGGCGTTATGTAAAAGGGCACCTCACGCCCCAGCTTTTCCCAAAGATCAATCGCTGCACCGACGTGATCCAGGTGCGCGTGGGTAAGAAAAACGGCCTTGGGCGGAACAGGAAATTCATCGGGCCAGGCGGGCGGTGTATTCTGATTATCGATCTTGATTCCGGCATCCGTGATGATCGCATCCGTTTCGGTTTGCCCCTTGCCTCGGTACTCAATCAAGGCTGAACTTGCGCCAATCCCTTCGACACCGCCGTAAGCTGTAATATACGTTGCGCGTTCGCGCGCTTCTTCCTCAGTAATCTGTTTCTCCCGGTCTGCGATCTCCCGAAAAATTTTCCTTACAAAATAAGGTTCCCACGGACGAGTCCCTCCCTGAGCCGCTCGTTGAACTTCAAATCCATGCATCAGGGCAAGAACGTCTCTGCGTCGAATTCCCTCCGGCGCCTTATCAAGGTAGGTGTTAATGCTTTCAGACAACTCGCGCTGTGATATGAAAAGCAGGTCAACAACACCCTGGTAATAACTGTCCGCGTGAACGAACTGAGAAAACCCCGTCTGGCTCGAATATTCCTGAGCCGCCGGAAGAAAGGCATTATCAAAAAAATCATAAAATCTTTCCGGATAGTTTTCTCCCGGATTTTCAGGGCTCAGCGAAAAAGATTCGTGATAGAGATCCAGAAGCGCGTGAAGATAAAATGACGGCTCGTCCGCGCGCTTTGAAAATTCCTGCTGAAAACGGTTAGCTCTCTCGAGCGCTAAGGCGGGGCCTTCGGCAATAATTTCCCGAAGAAGCACTGCGATTGCGGCCGTGTTGATTTCTGAATAATCCGACTTGATGAGGGGCGGCAGGAGCTGCTGCAGCTTGCCGGACAGCTCCAGCTTGAACTCAAGATCGGCGATTTCATCTCCGGTGCTGATCTTCGACATAAAGTCGTCAATGTCATACGAGAGACGGTTCAAGTGCAAAACTTGCAGCTTGCCGGAGGACATTGCCAGCGCTTCCGAAAGCGATATGCGGGCTTCCGCGAATTTTGCCTCCAGTTCACGGTGGCGGCGCTCGGTTTCTTCGACCTTTTCTCCCGTCTCCATGTTAAAAATATGGATCACGGGTTTACCTTCCTTGTGGGTGCGGATAAAGAGGTAGATCTGGGGATCCGGGTTCGGGTTTTTTGAAAGCGCCAGTTCACCGCCCTGAATCCGGAAATGATCCGCGGTCGCAACGCCAAGTCCTGTGAGCGGAGTAAAATCATGATTGCGGCGCCGTGCCGCTTCGGCATGCTGATACTCCATGTCCGTAAGCCCTTTGAGTCCGTTGAACTCAACGCCCTTGGCATGAAAATGAAATGCCGTGTCGGTCCTCTGCAAAAGTGACCCCGCGACGTTTCTGAAACGATCAGCGCGCGACCAGTGCGGCCCCAGCTCGCTTTCATGCTGAGCGCGAAAACGGTCCAGCGCGCTGAGCACCCTCATGGTTCTCTGTTTTTCACGTACGTGCGCGTCCAGATTTTTGTATTGTCCATAAGAGAATTCCGTCCAGCCGTCGCCAAAAGGTTCAAGCTCAGGGATATCTTGAAAAACATAGCCTCGCTCAAAATAGGCGCCTGTTTTGTACGCCCGGTCGAGCTGCTCAAAAAGCAGCTGCAGCCGGTAGGAAGGGTCCGACTCGACAAGCAGCGCCTTGATGGTGCCTAGCGCAGAAGGAACATCTTCCAGCATGCGCCCCGGAAGAACGAACATGCGATTGTCGATGCCCGCGTCACCTTCGCGCCGGCCCGTAACAACAATTTTGTCATAGCCCTTCCCGGTTGACATCAGAGGCTTCAGTTCGGACGCCAGGGCCAGAAGATTCGTGTAGTCGGAAAGGGATTGGAACTCCGGCGCCTCGACTGAAACAGGAAACGGGGCCAATACCCTGATCCTGTCCGTGTTCGAGACCGCCCTCGGACCCGCCTGACCAAATGTCAGATGGCCGATCAGATCTCCGGCCTTCGTAAAAAAAGCAATGTTTGAAGCTTCGCGCTGAATCAGGATCTTTTCTGAGTCGTGCCCGTAAAGGGCTGGAAGATGAAGTGCCGTCTGCCGGCCCTCGTGCTGAAAAACAAGAAAGCCGCTTTCCCGGACTTCGATTTCCTCGAATTTACCGGTTTTAACACCGTCTGCGGCGCGAACCGGATCAGGAACCCGCTCCCACGACTGGCCTTTCTCCAGACCCCGCGCGTAACGCTCCGTAAGAGCCTCGGGAAGCGGCAGCCGAACAAGCGCTTCTTCCTTTCCGTCCGTCTCTTTCACAATTTCGAATAAACCGCTCTCGCCCTGAGCCGGAGGAAATACACGGACGGTCAGCTCTGTGCCGTCAGTCACACGATCCGCAGGAAACCGGTAACGGAAAAAACTTCCAGGAACCCTGATGCCGCCCTGATAGATTCCCGTCCAGACGGCCTCGCGAGCGTTCAAAGAAGGCCAGGGCAGAGCCTCCGGCCGCAAAAGATTTTCGGCAGGAAAATATTCCGGATCGAAAGCGTAATCGTTGGCTGAGCTCAAAACGGGCCGCATCTGGGCCTGCGGGCTTCCGGGTTCCGGATTTTTCAGCTCAACCGTTTCAACAAGCGCATCCTTGTCGGAAAAAAGACGTTTCTTCTCAGCCGAAGCCTGGAGCCACTCCGTAAAATCTTTTTCGTCCAGCACCGTTTCCTGCGGCGCGAGGTTTTCCGTCAGAAAGGCCAAAAGACCTTCCGGGTTTGGAACAGAAACACCGTCGGGATGAATGTGAAGGTAATGGAGAAGATTGCCAAGAATCCATCGATTGCCTTCGATCGGAAGCTGGCGCTGCGGACCTCCCCAGTAAATGGCATAAAGCGCGTCCAGAACAAACGCGGCCGATTCCGGAGTTAGACGTTTCGATCCGGGAACGTAATCAACCTTGGACGCCAGCTCCGCAAACAGTCCCTTGGGATGACGCATCAGGGAGTAATACCAAAACATCTTTTGTTCCGTCCACGGCGTGCGTTCTTCGTCAAAAAACTCCGCGTACCCGGGATACACATCTCCGACGAGAGTCCAGAAACGGGTCTCGGCCAGATCATGGATTGCCATCATGCTTTTGATCCAGGAACCGACATCAACGCCGTTGAAATTGAACTCTCCCGCCGGCGTCTCATTCTGTTGAAGCAGATTACGGCGAGCCGCGCCGATCAGAGGAAGAACAAAAGGCAGTTCGTCATCGCTGCTGTGGGATCGTCCCGTCTCGGCGGTTGTCCACACATACACCTGCGACCAGAAAAGGGCTTCGTCACGAAAAACAACAAGCCGGTCTTTCGCCGATCCTTTTGAGGGCTCAATAATGTGATAACGCATCTGTCTTCCGCTCTGCCAGAAAGGAGAGACGGGTGTTCCGCTGACAGTCCTGTAGTCAACCCGGTCCTGACGAAATGAGAGATCCGTATTAACGAAGGCCAGAGAAGCGTCCGAATCAGGAGAAGCGGCGTTGTGAAGCTGAGCGGCGAGTCCCTTCCAGAGATATCCGCTCGCTGAGCGCGCCATGAGGCCCAGATCACCCGCCACAGCATTTTCACGTCCCGGCACCGGAATCTTTCTCTGCGCTGGCGCGATATCCGCTCTTCGGTCGAGCCTGTCATCCAGCCACTCTTCCTGCCACGCCCGGGGCGTTTTCAGAATGTCATAAAGCAGTTTGTGAACATGATCACTGGCCTGTTTGTATCTCAAAGGCGAGGGCGCGTTTCCAAGCGTCATGTCCGCGTACAAATGCCACGCGGGCCGAAACTCTTTTTTACCGGAGGTGATGGTTTTCTGATACAGGTCCCAGACAATCGCTTCAATGGCCGCACTGTTTTTTTCCCGAAACTTCGCGGGCGCTGCCATGTTTTTCTGATAATCCGCGATCAGGGCCATCGGGACCTGGGTAATAAGATCTTCCTCGATTCCAACGTCATTTGAAAAATTGTAGGTTATGCCCTCAAGATACTCTCCGGCATTTCGGGTCCGCAAAAAACCGCCCCTCATCACCTCAGGAGTTTTGATGAGTTTGTCCCGCAGCTGCCCGTCGATGTCTTCCACGGTTTTTCGAATGCTTTTGAGGTAAATCTGCTGCATCACGCGGACATGGCTCAGGAACTGATACCGATAGAGACCAAAAACGTAGAGCGGGTACACGATCTCGAAAAATGCCTTCGCTCGATCGGGGTCCCGTGCAAGCTCTGCCTCTGGATCCTCCGGATTTTCGGGCATCCGGTCCCAGCCTCGAGCCGCGAGCGCCGCAGCAAGAAAACCTGCCTGCTCAAGAGCGGGATAAACGGGGTTATCTTTCCCCTTTCGAAATGCGCTCATATCGGCCCGAACCCAGTTCTCAAAGAGAACCCGAGTGTCAGACATGGGTTTACCCGGAGAAAAATCATGAAAGCTTCGAACGGCCGCGCGCAGAACCGCTTCGTCCTTTAATTCAACAAAATCCTGATGCTCTTTTCTGAACTCGTCCTCAGAACGATACAGCGTGTTCGCTGAGCGAGCCTGCCCGGTTTGCGAATTTGCGAGATCAAAACTGTTTTCCGCCAGGCGGAACAGCGCTTCTTCCGCGAGATCGGGAACGCTCAGGAATCCCTCTCCAAACAAAATGGAATCCGTCCCCGCGGCCGCCGTAATGTAAGATCCCCGCGCCCATCTCTGCTCCTGAAAGACCGAAATTTTTTTAAGGTCCTGCATTTTTCTCAAATGCTCGAGGATGGCGGCTGCCCGCGCGGCATCAGCGGTTTTTCCGGCCGTCCGGATACGCGCCTGGATTTTCTGAAAAAGCCCCTGAAAATCACTCTCCGCCAGCGTATCGCCTTCAATCTTGTAATCTTCAGTAAGGGCGGGCCCTCGCCCGAACACCGAGGCCTGGACCGCCACCGGCACCGCCCGAAGCTCCGATCGCGCAGCCGGCGCGCCCGTCGGACGGAACCACAGGGCTTCATCCCGCGTTTTCCGGAATCCCAGTCCGGCAAGCTGCTCTTGGGTTAACTTGAGCGGTTTCAAAAGAGCCCCTTTGACCGCCAAACGGCGCGCTGCGGAATCAAGATTGTTTTCCAGCCAGTAAGCAAAGGGATTCCGCACGTAGGTTTTCTCATCTTCCGTACGAGGCGCCGACAGTTCGAGTCCTTGAAGACGTCCGTGCTGAAGCAGTCCCAAATAGCCTTCCCCCAGATCCTGAAGGGGAAGATAAACCAGCGCGTCCTGACTCAGCCCCCAGGGTCCCGGCATCGCCCGTGAAAGACTAAAAACCACAATATCCGGATCCTGGAATGATACGCGGTAAACCAGCTGAGTGGGAGAATCTACAGCTTCTCCGAGATTCACCCATGGAATTTCTTCGAGTGTTTTTTCGGAGATGGCGTGCTCCGCCAGCGGCCGGGGAATAAGACTGATCAGAAGCGCCTGGGTTTCTTCATCCAGAATCCTGTCATGAAAAAGCTTCCTGCGGAGCCTTTCTCCCTCTTGGTCAATTTCGGGGACGCTGCTTTCTGTTCGAAGTTCAGAGCGTGTCTCAACCGAAACTTTCAGAGGCTCTTCAGCGCCCTCGCGATAAAGACGGATCAGTCGGTATTGTTTTTCAGAAGAAACAGACACATTACTCAGGCGAAATTCTTCGTTGATCGGAATCAATTCACCAGTTTCGGCATCGACAGCTTTAAAGCCCTTCGCTCCGGCATGAATCAACGCCCTGCGCGGCAGTTCGATAAAGCCGGCAGAGGAAGATTCCTCGGGTTTGAAATTAAGCGCCAGAACAAGCCAGTCATCACCATTTTCCGTCTGCCACGTCAGCGTTGTGAAGCGGTCACGGCGGGCATTGTCGAGAAACTCGATATAACGTTCCTGCCTGGTTTTGACAGCCGCCAGAAGCGACGCAAGTGTTTTTGCCGTCTCGTTGTCTTTGACCGCCGCATAAAAAGCCGCAGGGTTTGTTGTGATTTCAAACTCTTTCTGGTCCGCAAAGGTATGATCGCTTTCCTTTGAGGGATCCTGATCTCCGCCCACCATGGGAAAAACCTGACCGGAAAACCCCATCCAGTCACGAAGGTCCCACATCACATCGAGCTGCAGCTCAGGCATCACAAGAAGCAGGGCTCTCGCAGCATTCTGCGCGCCCTTGATTGAGCGCAGCGGAAACTGGTCGAAGTTGGACGGAAAGGCCACAAGACTGCCGCGGTTGCCCACAGCATGGCGGAGCGAGGCTTCAAGAAAATGCGCGGGTTCGCCCCGGGCGACCCTGACCAGATTTTTGAATACATCCGCGTAATAAGTTTTATCGGCGCCGAGCTCCTTCAGTTTCCGTAAATGACTCTCATCATAAGCTTCCATAACATAACTCAATTCTCTGCCCTGGTTCTTTGCATGCTCTTTGCCCTCTTTCAAAATACCTTCCCAGGGCTCGTTGATCGAGCGCAGAGACTCTTCAAGTTTCATTCTCAGGTCAGAAGGAAGGGCGCGCCAATAGGCGTCTGAAAAATAGCCTCTCGCGGGGTCTACAATGTATTCGCGCAAATAAACATGTCCGAGATCGACACGGACTTCGTCCGCTCCGGCATCCACAAGCCTTTGCAATGCCTGCCGGTAATACTCCCGCACTGCGGGGAGAAATGGATTCAAAACGGCCTGATCCACGTTGACACCGCCCATATCCGAGACGAGATGTCGGACAAGAACAACCCGCTCATCCTGCCCGGGCTCATGGATCCTGACCGTAAAGTACGAAGGGTTCTCATCGATTTTTTTTCTGAGAAACGTCTCTTTTGTTTCTCCTTCGCCGTCTTCCGGAAGAGAACGGAAGCGCTGATTTTCAGAGTCCGCGAGTTCCTGGTAAAAGGTCCAGCGGAAATTTGCTTCATTAATCGCGTCGGGCGCTATCCAGGGGATGAAATCAAGCGTCACTTTCATGCCGAGCTCATGGGCGCTGCGGATCACGTCTCGAAGCTGCTCGTGCGTGCGGGTTTCTGTGCCCCAGTCATTTCCTTTGGAAGAAAGATGCGGGTTGAATTCAAGAAGGCTTAAAATCGAAAAGGGATTATGGCCGTCTTCAACAACAAGAGGCTCCGTTTTTCCGGTCACTGAATATTGGGTTTTCTTCGTCGCGTAGTTTTCTATTTTTACAAGCGCACGGCCATTATTTTCGCTGATGTACTGCGCGCGCGCGTCGGGACGGCCCCGGTGAAGCTGAGAGGAAATGCCGCCCATGTCGTAAAGCCCGCCGTACAGATAAATGGACCCGGCCCCCTGCGAACGAAGAAGAGGCAGAAGCTTTTTAAGTTTGAGCAGGCTGTCTTCATAGGAAAGGACACCGTTCCGGTAATACGCTCCCGCATCTTTAAGGTTTACCGCGATTTTAAGTTTTGCGAGCTGCGGTTTGGAAAGAGCTTCTTCGACAGAAACGTCCGGCTGCACTGCCTGCTCGATAACGCGCAGCTCTGATCGTGTTTGAAAAAAAGAAAGAGCTGCGGGAGAGAGTTTAACCAGCCCCGCAGGACCGGCCAGAAGCACGCGCCTCACAGGGCTTCGAAACAACGCGCCCTGCAGCGCCGGAAAAACCCCGTTTAGAAAAGAGGCCCCTGTTTCAGTCTCTTGCGGTTCTTCGGTCACGGCAGACGACTCTTCAGTCTGCGCAGCTGCCTGAGTTTTTTCCGCAGCTTGAATGGCCGCCGGCGCCGCCAGCCACTCCGCCGGAACTGTTTCATGAGACAGCACCAGCACAGCATTCCATCCTACCGCGGCGGGTTTGGATAACAATGCAGACAAGGATTCCGGGTTCAGCCGCTTGGCCCGTGTCAGAGTTTCAAGGCCCGCTGTAAAATTTTTAACCCGGTGTTCCCAGGCGCGGCTCAGGGATTCGCGCCGGGCAGGCTCCATATTTGAGACCAGCCAATCATCAAGGTGCCGCGTATACCGCTGAGCCTCATGCATCCTGTTCTGCCCGGCCAGCTCGCGAAAAATATTCTCGCGCCACTTACGCATCCAGAGGCCGTTGAAAGAAACACCGTTTCTTTCTTCAAAAATCTTTCCGAGCTTTAAAAAAATATCGCGGTGAAACGCTTCGTATACATCCACTCGCCCATCGCGGATCTGAAAGTGCTTTTTCCATGAAACATCTCCCTGCATATGCCGCGGGTAGGCAATTTCTTCAGGAAGTGTCGGCACAGAGGGTGAAACCACCCAGTAAGAAACGCCGGCTTTTCTAAATCTCTGAGCGAGGCCCTCGCGGTGAAATCCGCCTGTCACAAGCATGGCAACCGGCGCGTGATCGCCCTGAAGCCTGGCATTCAGTTTCTCCCACATTCTGTTTTCGCGCTCGACCGCTTTTTCATAGAACCGCATCCACGGACGCCACGGTTCGGAGGTCTCAGCAAGAACCTTTTCTAGTTCCGCCTCCATTTGTTCCAGCTGCTCTTCCTGCGCTCCGCCGGTTGAAGATGCGCCTTTCTCACTCTTTAGAGCCAGAAGTTTCAGCCACTCTCCGGAATGAAGTTCAAGCGCCAGAACTTTTTCCAGCAGAACAAGCTTCTGGGCGGCGGCGTCGACCCGTCGGTCCAGCTCAGAGCGCAGCTCGGTCTGCTTGACAAGCCTGACAGCGCTGGCGATCTCTCTGTTTAAATCCTCGCCGGCCGCGCGCTGAACACGCTGATACTCAGAAACTCTTCTTCTGAGAAGAGCGGAAACACCTGCTTTCAAGCCGCTTCGCGCATTGAGCTCCAGAAGATAGGAAAGAAACTCCTCCGGCGCCTTCTGCTCCGTTTCGTACGCCTGTTTCTCCCGAAAGAAATCCGCTTTCGCGACATGAGATCCGATGCTTTTTTCCACGGCCTCCGCAAGAGCCTTTATTTCGAGATGAAGCTGGCGAAGCGTACTCTGTTTTTTTTCCCTGGTTAAAGAAAGAAGGCTTGCGAGCAGCGGATGCGTTCCGGAGAAATCCGGCGGCATTCCAGGGCGGAATTTTTCAAGTGCGTGAAGATAGTCAAACAGATCGCCCCGTCCCCGCTCAAACTCTTCTCTTTTGCGCTCCAGCTGAACCACATCCTGGGGATACCAGGCTTCACGAAGCGCTTCGAGCGTTCCACGCAGTTTTTTTACTTTCTCTTCAAAAGGTCCGCGAGCGCTTAAGGATTCCAGATACGCAGAGACGTCCTCTTCGTACAGACGGCTGTCCTCAAGTCCTTCATAAAGAGTCCGCCGGTTTCCTAAAATTGCGGCGGCCACGGCTCCTGAAATTTCACCTTTCGAAACGTATGACTCTAAAGCCTCTTTTAGAATTTCTTTATCGGGATAGTTCGCCAGCAGCACCGGGTCCAGTTTCCGGCTCGCGCCTTCAAGCCCGACCCAGGCAAGACCGGCATTTTTTTCAAAGTACTCGGTGAGTTTAGTGATCGCGCGCTGCGCGTCCGGGACCGCATGAGCGTCCTGAACGAGAATGACATGCGGAGAATGCTTTTCGGGAGATTGGAATATTTCAGTAACGCTTCCCAGCTCCTTCGGGAAATTCTGAACTTTGAGCTCAGCCGCAGCAGGTGTCATCTTTGCCGGAGACGCCAACGGGGGCTGGATCTGGGCCCAGCCCGGTGTTCCTTCCAGACACAGAACCACCGCGAGGATGACAGCGTTCAATCTATTAATGAAAGTGCGTTTTTTATCCATAGGATAGATAAGGGAGCCCGCCTTTTGAGAAAGCCGAAAGTGCAGGAATTTTATCCTATCAACAGATATCTATCAAACTATATGAAAAGGTTTTATTAAGTGAGCGGTAAGTTGATCGATGTTGCTAGTTTCAAAAGAGGCCGTGCTGTGGAAGGTCTCGAAAAAAGGAGGGGGCTAAACGTTAAAGCGGAACAGCATGACGTCTCCGTCATTGACGGTGTATTCTTTTCCTTCGATGCGAAGCAGCCCTTTTTCTTTCACGGCAGCCTGCGATCTCAGGGTCACCAAATCTTTCCAGTTCATAACTTCCGCACGGATGAAACCGCGCTCAAAATCAGAATGAATCACGCCTGCGGCGCCAGGGGCCTTGGTTCCCTTGCGGATCGTCCACGCGCGGACTTCTTTTTCGCCGGCAGTGAAATAAGTAATAAGACTGAGCAGTTTATATCCCGCGCGGATAAGCTTGTTGAGTCCTGATTCGCTTAAGTTCAGCTGCGCCAGAAATTCCTTCTGCTCTTCTTCGGAAAGCTCCGCGAGCTCCGACTCTACTTTTCCTGAAATAACAACGATTTCAGCGCCTTCTTCCGCGGCCCTTTTTTCAACGAGCTTTACCAGAGGGCCGCCGTCAGGAAGGTCTTTCTCAGCCACATTGCAGCAGTATAGAACCGGCTTGATCGTGAGAAAATTCATGTCTTTGATCAGCCGCTGTTCATCCTCAGAAAGCTCAAGGCGCCTTAACGTCAAACCGTCTTCCAGAGCTTTTTTTATTTTTTCATAAACAGGCATGAGTTCTTTGGCTTCTTTTTCTCCCGCGCGAGCCAGCTTCTCTGTCTTGTTATAGCGGGCGCTCATCGTATCCAGATCTTTGAGGCAAAGCTCGGTATCAATCACTTCAATGTCCGCGATCGGATCCACCTTGCCGGCAACGTGCACAATGTCGCCGTCGTCAAAGCACCGGACGACATGAAGAATCGCCTCCACTTCCTTGATATGGCCCAGAAACTGGTTCCCGAGACCTTCTCCCTCAGAGGCACCGGCCACAAGTCCGGCAATATCATAAAACTCCATCGTATTGGACGTCGTCTTTCCCGGCTTATAGATTTCCGTGAGTGCGTCCAGGCGGGGGTCCGGAATCGTCACGATTCCTTTATTGGGATCAATCGTGCAAAAAGGATAATTCGAGGCTTCGGCCTTGGCCTTGGACAACGCATTAAAAATCGTGGATTTACCAACATTCGGCAGGCCAACAATGCCGCATCTAAAACTCATACAACCTCCGGGCGGTTCAAAACGCGTGTGAATATAACATGAATTCCATCTGGCTCAAGGATTTCTTGACTTTTCCATATAATAAATATATTTTATGTGAAAATCACATAAATGAGGTGTTTTATGCTCCGTTTGCTGCTTCTCACCCTTCTTCTTTTCATGCCTTCGATAAAGGTTCACGCTCAGCCCGCCTTTCCCGCATGGCGAACTATTGAATCCCCCGCTGAGCCTTCCGAGATCACGGCTTTAGGCTCTAACCCGGAGACGGATCGCGGCCTACTGGCCGCTTCAGAGGAAGCCATCTATGCTTTCTCCGACACCGCCCGCTGGACCTCTGTCTGGCGAAATGGCAAAACAGGCGTCCACGCCTTCCAGTCCTTTTCTGAATTGCCCGGGCATGTTTTTGCGCTGACAGACAAAGGGGCTGTTCTGGGTGATCTTCAGAACAAAAAATGGCGCGAAGTTTTTTTCGTTTCCGGACAAGCCACCCCCGTTCTTTCCTGGGCGGTCATGCCTGGCGATCCTGATCACTGGATTGCGGGCACTGCAAAAGGTCTTTATGAATCCGACGACGGGGGCCGAAGCTGGGAAGTTTTTGAAACTTTCCGAACGAAGGATCCTGTCATCGCTCTTTATTTTCGATACCGTCAATTCTGGGTTATCACGGCAAACAGCGTTTACGCGACGAGTGATCTACGCTCTTTTCGGCAGGTTTTTTTTCTGCCGGAGACTTCAGCCGAGTCTGAAGCTGAAGAGTTTTCCGGCGAGGAAAGTTTCGGGCCTGAAAGCTTCAGACCTTCCATTCTTACCGCAGAGGCTTCGAACGAAACCGCGCCGCGAATCTGGGTGGGAACGACGCGGGGAGTATTTGAGCAGGACCCGGAAAGCGGCTTCTGGGAGCGGCTGCCCGGCTCCGGACTTTCATCCGGTAGCGTCCGGCATCTCGCGTTTTCGTCCGCTCAAAACAGATTGCTGGCCGGTACCGATTCGGGAATTTACTATTTTGATTCGTCCGCGTCACGCTGGGAAAAATTTCCTTCCGGCCTCTCACTTCACAATATCCAGACACTAAGGATTCTGCCCGGCAGCACAGAGGTTCTCGCTTCAGCATCTCCCCGGGGTATTTTTCTTTTTCCTTTGTCTCCGGACATTACTCTGGCACCCGCGAAGACCGAACAGCTCAGCAGTCACGCGATGCAGGAACTTCAGAACCTCATTCGAGCGGAACCTTCTGTCCGCGATATACAAAACGCCGTCATCCGAGCTTCAAACTCCGGACATGGCAAAATTCACCGCTGGCAAAAACAGTCGCGCCTTCGGGCGTTTTTTCCCTCGGTCTCTTTTGGCCGTGACTTTTCCTGGGGCAACAACATCGACATTGACCGCGGAGGAACCAACGATCCGGACACCTATATCACCGGCCCAGAGCAAGTGGACCGGGGATGGGACATCGACGTAAGCTGGGACCTGGGCGAACTCGTGTGGGGAAGCGCTCAAACCTCCATCGACAGCCGGGACAAAATAACAGCGGAATTCCGGAACGACCTTCTTTCTGAAGCGACCCGTCTTTACTACGAGCGCCGGCGGCTTCAAATGGACATGGCGGCCTCCGGCAATTCAAGCACCCGCGCTTTTTACGAAAACCTTTTGCGTCTTGAAGAGCTGACGGCGCTGCTTGACGCCATGACAGACGGTTACCTGACGGAAGCTCTTCGGCGCGCCCGGACAGAATACTCCAGCGTAGAACTTCTGCGTCCCGCATGATTTTCCTGCATAGACCGGGTCTTTCGTCCGAAAATAGAAAGAACGGCACTTGCACAAACAGGACCTTTCATGCTTGGTATTCTTCGCGAAAAGATTTCCTATTTCTTTTTCAAACAGCGGCTAAAAAAGAGAATGGCATCGCTCTATGAAATGGAAGACCCCTGGCGCAGCTCGGAGCTATGCGCACGCTTTGAGCCCTTCCTGAGGTCCGCTCTTCAGCTTCGCGCGAAAACCGTCATCGCTGCGCCGGTTCTGGATGCGGGCGGCGGAGAAGGCTGGCTTCAGTCTCACCTCGGCGCGGAGGACTATCACCTTCTGGATCTCGCGCCCAAAGCTCTCGAGCGGGCAAAAAAAAGAATCGGGGAAAATCGCGTCCGCATCTTCTGTTCAAGCCTGGATCAATTTCATCCCGAAGCCAACGTCTACGGTGCTGTTTTTCTCATCAGCGTCCTGAACTATCTTGGCAAAGACCGGCATCCGCGTATTTACAAGATCATTGTCAGCGAGCTGAGTTCCGCGGTGAAACCCGGGGGTGTCATCGCGCTTATCCACCCGTTTTACACACCAGAGGAAAAGAGCAAACTGCTTTCACTCGGCGAAGACTTTTTGAGCAATGGCTCCCTGGAAAAACGGCAAAGCGTTGTTTTACCGGGAAAGCCGCAGTCTTTTCTTTGCGAAATGTATCAGAAAAGGGTAAATTAAAGATAATTGGTGATCTTTTTTGATTCTTTATGACTATTAATTTGAGATTTTGAGGGTTTTGAGGTATATTTTTTTTACGGCCTCCGGTTAATAACCCGCGAGAATCCATCGATAATCATAGGCAAACCGCCAAAGGCAGGGTGTCATGAAAGTTTTTTTTCTTAATATTCCATTCCATGAACGCTATTCGCGTGAAAGCCGCTCACCCGGCGTCGCGCCTTCCGGCACTCTTTATTATCCAATCTATCTCGCACTCGCGGCGGGCGTCACACGCAAGGCCGGACACACCATCGACTTTCTGGATGCTCCCGCAGACCGCTACGACCTAGACCGTACCCGTGAGCGTATTAAAAAATTTGCTCCGGACCTGATTGTCTCCACAACCGTCACTGCCTCGGTCTGCCATGACGTTAAAGTCATGGACGATTTGTCTGAAAGCACCGGGGCGATGACCATGCTTGTCGGAACTCACGCGACTGCGCGGCCGATCGAAACTCTGCAGATGGCGGCCCGTCTCGATTTCGTCGCCATCGGCGAATACGACTTCACGATCCTTGATGTTGCCAATCACTTTACGTCGGGAAAAACGCGCGAGGAACTTTCTTCGGTGCCGGGTTTAGCTTACCGCTTAGGCGATCAGTTCCTGAGAAACCCTGACCGCCCCATGTGGGAAAAAATGGATGAAATTCCCTGGGCCAGTCTCATTTACAAGGATTACTTGAAAATTGAAAATTACAGCTACGGCGCGCAGCTTCATCCAGAGATCACGATTGTTGGAGGGCGCGGTTGTCCCTATCAGTGCACTTACTGCGTTTTTCCGCAGACGATCACCGGACAGCGTTACCGCGCGCGCTCCGTCAAGGACGTAGTCGATGAAATGGAGTTCATCGTCAAGACGTGGCCGCACAACAAAGAGATCATGTTTGAAGACGACACAATGACATTGGACAAAGTGCGTATGCGCGAAATGTCGGAAGAGATTCTCCGCAGGGGCCTCAAGGTCACCTGGTCAGGAAATGCCCGTGCCGACTTTGATGATGTCGAGCTGCTTAAGCTCATGCATAAGGCGGGGTGCCGTCTTTTCTGTGTCGGGTTCGAATCGGATGATCAGGAAATGCTGCGCAACATGAAAAAGGGCGGCGCCACAGGCAAAATCAGAGAGAAGTTTGTCGACGCCTGCAAGCAGGCGGGGATTCTGATTCACGGCTGTTTTCTTTTGGGCGGCGCGGGAGAAACCAAGGACACCATGCGCGGCACGCTGGATTTCGCCAAGAGAATGAATCCTGACACGGCCCAGTTTTTTCCGATGATGGTTTATCCGGGCACGCGCGCTTATGAAGAAGCCAAAAAACGCGGCGAGCTTGAAACAGAGAATTACTCGACCTGGCTTAAAGGATCGGGCTATTACATGTCGCAGTTAAACCGCACCAGCATTTCCAAAGAAGAGCTGACGGCCTTTTGTGATCAGGCGCTCAAAGAATTTTATTTCCGGCCCGGTTATCTTTTTTCAAAAATCAAACAGTTCCTGACGGTCCCCCGCGAAAGGTCCCGAATTATCAAAGGGTTTCAGTATTTCGTTCAAAAACTTGTGACGATGCACACGGTCGACAAAACACCGGCCAAGCCATCGCTTCCAACAGGCGGCTCATCTTCATCCTCCGGGGTTTCACAAGACAAAGAAAATTTGACGCACGTGGCTCGAACACCGGAAAACCTGTAACCGCTGCATGATCTCATCCAGAACTTCTCTTAAAGCTGCGGTTGTCGTGGCGGTCTTCAACGAAGAGCGGCACCTTCCCGGCCTGATGGACTCGCTTTTATCTCAAACCCTCGCGCCTGACGAAATAATCATCGTCGATGACGGTTCCACAGACTCCACGGCATCCCTTCTGAAAACTTATGCGGTCAAAGATTCCCGCGTCCGCATTTTCCGTCAAAAAAACAAAGGCCCCGCCGCCGCTCGCAATCTCGGATGGAAGGAAAGCGCCGCTGACATCTGCATTTTTACAGACGGCGATTGCGTGCCCGAGCCCGATTGGCTCGAGAAAATTCTGCCCTCGTTTGATGCCCCTTCTGTTGGCGCCGCCGCGGGAACCTACAAAACACTTAACGGGCAAAGTCTCCTTGCTCGTTTTATCGGACATGAAATTGCCTGGAGACACAGCCGGGCCGGGGACACCGTTGACGCTCACGGCTCTTTTAATCTCGCGATTCGAAAATCCGTCCTCGAGGAAACGCGCGGCTTCAAAGAGTTTTACAAAAAGCCGAGCGGAGAAGACTTCGATTTAACGTACAGAATTTCGAGGAAATGGAAAATCGCGTTTATACGCGAAGCCGTTGTGGGGCATTATCATCCGGAAAAATTCTGGGGGTACATGAAGAACCAGTGCCGCAGAGGCTATGACAGAATGCTTGTTTACCGTGATCATCCGGAGAAGAAATCAGGCGACAGCTACACGGGCGGCGCCGCAAAATACCAGGTGCTCGGCGCGGGAGTCCTCCTGCTTTCCGTTGTCGTTCTTCCTTCCTTCATTCCCGGTGTTCTTTTTCTGCGGTGGCTTTCTTTCGCGGTTGTTCTGGCCTGTTCCTTCGCCGGCTTTCCTTATATTCTGCCCCGGGATCCCCAGGCTGCTTTTCTGGGCGTATTTGTTTCATTTGTCCGGTCCTTTTTCTGGTTCTCCGGCGCGGCAGCAGGCATTCTCCAGTTTTATTTCAAACCTCCGGACGAAGAATCATGAGCGCACAGACCCGTGAAGAAAACTGGGACCAGTTCTGGAAGCTGAACACGGACTCCCGGTTCACAAAAAAAAGCTGGAGCAAGAACCGGATCATGACCGTTCTCAAAAAGCACCTCAAGCCTGGGCTGACTGTGCTTGACGCGGGGAGCGGATCAGGATTTTTCTCGAACTTTTTTCTATCTGAAGGCTGCTCGGTTTATTCTCTGGATTACTCGCAGGATGCTCTTGCGATCACACGCAAACAAACCGGAGGCCGCTGCGAAGCCTATCTTAAAGAAAATCTTTTAGATGAAGGTTTCGGCTCCCGTTACCAGGGAAAATTTGATCTCATTTTCACCGACGGACTTTTTGAACATTTCTCGACAAAGGATCAACGGACCATCCTGAACAACTTCCGCCGGTCAAAAAAAACCGCTGGGTTGATTACAACCTTTGTCCCGAACCGCTATTCCTGGTGGGAAATTGTACGCCCGCTCGTGATGCCGGGCATCCACGAAATTCCTTTTACCAGAAAATCCCTTCTGCAACTTCATGCGGACATGGAAGTCGTCGAATCCGGCGGGCTGAATGTGCTTCCTTTCGCGTTCTCTCCCGATCGTCTCCTCGGAAAAAATCTCGGAATGATTTTATACTGCTTCGCAAAATAATCTGCGGATATAGGGGGCCCTGGCTGGTGAGTAACTACGCGGCAGGCTTTTCTTTTTCGCGGTCCAGCCGAAGCTGTCCGCAGGCGGCATTGATATCGCGTCCGGCGGTCTGGCGGACCGTCACGCGAAGGCCGTAAGATTCGAGGATGGCCTGAAAAGCTTCGACGTTTTGCTTTGACGGAGTCTTGAAATCCATCTCGCTGATCGGATTATACGGAATCAGGTTGACTTTCGCGGCGAGCGGTTTTGAAATGCTGGCCAGACCTTCCGCCTCTTCCCGCGAATCATTGATCCCGTGAATCAGCGTAAACTCAAATGTGATTTCCCTTTTCAGGGTCCGGTTGATTTCGGTCAACGTCTTCACCAGTTCGGGAAGGTTATAGCGTTTGTTGATCGGCATCAGTTCTGTGCGCGTTTTGTCATTGCTGGAATGCAGGGAAACAGACAAACGCACCCGGCCTTCATGCCGCTTCACGAACTCAATCATTTTCGGCGTAATGCCCGAGGTCGAAACGGTAATACGCCGGGCCCCGATCCCGAATCCCCACGGGGCCTGCAGGATATCCAGGGACTTCATCGTCGCCTCAAAATTATCAAGCGGTTCGCCCATGCCCATAAAAACAATGTTGGAAACGCGCTTTCCGGTTTTACGGGCAACGCCGGCCACCTGCTCCACGATTTCGCCCGGCGTGAGATTCCTCCCGAATTTCCCTTTCCCGCTGGCGCAAAACACACAGCCCATTTTGCAGCCAAGCTGCGTGGAAACGCAAACCGTCTCCCGGCCCCGCTGGGAAATCAGCACCGTTTCAAGAAGCCGTTCATCCCTTGTTCGGTACAAAAACTTGGTCGACTCCCCGTTTGAAGAACGGTTGGCCTCGACAAGCTCGATAGATTGCGCGGTATACGCGCCGGCAAGGCCTTGACGAAAGTCCGCAGGAAGTGTTTTGGCGAGCGTAAGATCGGTCAGGTGGTGCTTATACAGCCACTCCAGCATCTGCCGGCCTCGGTAAGCCGGCTGATTCATCTGCCTGGCCAAAGCTTCGGCCTCTTCGATGTTCAACCCATAAACACTTTGGGGTGCTTTTTTTAAATCCACTTTTTGAGCTTCATCCATACAAGAAGCGCCCCTGAGATTCCAAGCGACAGCGCGATGGAAAACGGGTAGCCGTATTTCCAGTGCAGTTCCGGCATGTTATCAAAGTTCATGCCGTACATGCTGGCGATGATGACCGAGGGCATCGTCAGCGTCGCCATCACGGTCATATGCTTGACAACTTCGTTCAGTTTGTTGGAAGAGTAGGAGAAATATACCTGCAGAATGCTCGCCAGTGATTCGTGAAAACTTTCCGCCAGGCCGTAGATGCGGAAAAGGTGATCGTAAACATCGCGGAAATACATCATGTGCTCCTGGCTGATAAAGTCCGTGTGGATCCTCGTCAGATTACTGATCAAATCCCTCTGGGGAGCAATGATGCGGCGCAGATTAAAAACATCGCGCTTGGCCTGCATGACCGTCGCAAGATAATCATGCGCCGGCATATTAAAAAGACACTCTTCGAGCTGATCAATCTTTGCGTCGTACTGATCAAGCACCGGCTGATAATTATCCACGAGCCTGTCGAGAATCGCGTGAAGAAGAAGGTCCGAGCCGTGGCCCATGAGTCTTTCAGGACGGCGTTCCAGACCGGAACGAACCTGCGCCATCGTCTTGATCGGTGTCTTGTGAAAAGTCACAAGGTAGTTTTTCCCGAAAAAGATATTCAGCTCGATGGTTTTAAGCTCGTCTAGCTCTTTCTCCTCGTCCCGCACCATGGTCAGCCCGTGGACAACAAGAAAAAGGTGCTCGTCGTAGTCATCCATCTTGGGCTCGGAGTGGTCATTGATACAGTCTTCGATCGCGAGCGGATGAAAATTAAAAATCTCAACCAGAAACTCACTTTCGAAATCCGTCGGGTCTTCAAGATCAACCCACAAAAGGCTGTCGCGGTCTTTGATGGCGCTGAGCATTTCCGCGCGGGTAACCTGGGACTGCAGCGATTGTCCTTTACGGAAGAGATAGGTCGTAATCATAAGCGCTTCCTATTTTCTAAGCTTGTAGCCGGATTTGAACAATAAAACCGTGAACGAGAAAAGACCGAGAAAAAGCGCCAGAACCACGGTCATCGATTGCAGCACAGAAACATCCGAAACACCCAGCATGCCGTAACGCAATCCGTTGACCATATAAAACATCGGGTTAAAAACCGTAATCCCCCGAAGCGCCGGGGGCACCATCTCAAGGGAATGAAAAACACCTCCGAGAAACACCAGCGGCGTAATCACAAAAGTCGTGGCCAGTGTCAGATGTTCGAACTCTTCAGCAAACAGCGCCATAATCATACCCGCTGCGGAGAACGTCAGCGAGACAAAAATCATAAAAAATAAAACGGTCCAGGGATGAGCGATCTCAAACTGGACAAAGCACAGGGAAACAAGATAAACACCGCAGGCCGTTACCAGGCTTCGGGCAAGCCCCCCGATGAGAATCGCCAGCACCATTTCAAAATACGAAAGCGGGGTTACGAGCAGCTCTTCAATGTTATTGGCCCAGCGCGAAATAAAAAGCGAGCTTGAGGTGTTCGCATAAGAGCCCTCGATGACATACATCATAATCAGCCCAGGCACCAGAAACTGGAGATAAGGCAATCCGTTGACCGTTTCAATGCGGGCGCCCAGAGAATAGCCGAAAATAAAAATATAGAGAAAGCTGGAGACTACGGGCGGAAAAATAGTCTGATTAAAGACAGAGATAAAACGGAAGATTTCCCTCTCCACAAGAGCTTTAAATCCTGTCCCCAAAATCTTCATATCGCTATTCCGCTCTTTTTCCCAGTCAGCTTCAAAAATGCATCTTCAAGAGTCGGCCGGCGGACATTGATTTTTTCCACGTCCATTTTTTCTTCATGCAGAATTCTGAGGACGGAAGAAACGATCTGATGGCGCTCTTCGAATCGAAGCCGCGTGCCGTTTTCTTCCAGAAACACGGGCAGCGCTTTCAGCGCATCAGGAAGTCCGGCGGCGGGCATTTTAAAATAAAGCTCCACCTGGTCGCCTGTCATTCTTTGGATCAGGTCGCCCGTAGCGTCCATCGCCACAATTCGGCCTTGATGAATAACCCCGATCCGACTGCAGAGCTTTTCTGCTTCCTCGATGTAATGCGTGGTGAGAAAAATCGTGGTTCCGTCTTTATTCAGGCGGCGTAGAAAATCCCACAAGTGGTGCCTGAGTTCAAGATCAACGCCGGCCGTGGGCTCGTCCAGAATCAATACCTTTGGCTTATGCATCAGAGCGCGGGCGATAAGAAGACGTCTCTTCATGCCGCCGGAAAGCTTTTTATAATTCCCTTTCCGCTTGTCCCAAAGGTCGAACGTCTTTAAGAGCTCATCGGCCCGGCTGCGCGCTTCGGCGCGGGAGAGGCCAAAGTAACCGCCTTCAAAAAAAAGAATCTGCTCCGCGGACAGAAAGGGATCGAAATTAAATTCCTGCGGGACAAGCCCGACCAGGCGCCTTGACTGCCGGTAATCCGCGCGGACATCATGGCCAAAAACACGGACGCTGCCGGTCTGGAAATTTGCCAGCCCCGTGATCGCCGCGATAGTCGTTGTCTTTCCCGCGCCGTTCGGCCCGAGAAAACCAAAAAAATCTCCCGGCTGGACATTAAAAGAAACCCCGTCCAGAGCCTGGAAGCTTTTATAAAATTTAGTGAGTCCTTGAATCTCAACGGCTGGAGTCATGAGTCACGAGAGGGGTTATTATAAAATCAAATGATCTTCACTGCCTGAGGCGCTCGGGTCGGCTTCGAATCCCGATCAGAGCATTTCAACCTGCCGGTCAATTGTCTTTCGGGATTGTTTCGCGAAACGCGATCCAGATTCTTTTCGGGAGGAAGGGATTCCTTCTCCCCCAGCTCCTTGTCAGGAGCTTCCTCCGAAGCCGGCCGCCCTCGCTTCATCCTTACGGCGCTCGGGTCGGCTTCGAATCCCTTTATCGGAAACATTTCTCCTGCCGTGCAATTGTCTTTTGGGATTCTTCTGCGAATCGCAGATAAGCACTTTTCGGGGGAAGGGATTCCTTCTCCCCCAGCTCCTTGTCAGGAGCTTCCTCCGAAGCCGGCCGCCCTCGCTTCATCCTTACGGCGCTCGGGTCGGCTTCGAATCCCTTTATCGGAAACATTTCTCCTGCCTGCCCATTGGACAGGCAGGAGAAATGGCGGAGAGGAAGGGATTCGAACCCTTGAGACCTTGCGGTCTACTCGCTTTCCAAGCGAGCGCACTCGACCGGGCTATGCGACCTCTCCATAGGTCATTAAGAGTGCTTTTGGGACACTCTTCATATAGACGATGACACTGTTTTGCGGGGCTACTCGAGGACAGCCCCCAAAGCCCGGGGGCCTAAAGAGGGCTCATTTAATCAATTTTGCGCCAAAGAATCAAGCTTCGATTCAGAATTACCGCTGTTCCTTGCGAAGATTCCGAAAAAACTCTTTGAGAAGAAACCTTGATTCCTCTGCCAAAACCCCGGCAAGAACCTGAAGCCGGTGATTGAGGCGGTCGTCCTGAACCACATTGTAAAGGCTGCCGCAAGCTCCGGCTCTGGGGTCGTGGGCGCCATAGACAAGGTTCCGGCACTTGGTATTGATCAGAGCGCCTGAGCACATCAAGCAGGGCTCCAGCGTTACATAAAGTGTCGCATTCTCAAGGGATCCCCGGTGCCCTTCTTTTTGCTGAGACAGAGTTTCGGAGGCCTGGGTCAAGGCAATGATCTCCGCGTGAGCCGTGGGATCGCGAAGCAAAACCATCTGGTTGCAGGCGCGGGCGATAATGCGATTCTCGTACACAACCACCGCGCCGACAGGAACATCACCTGCGTCAAAAGCCTTTTGAGCCTGTTTAAGCGCTTCGAGCATAAACCGCTCATGCAGCGTGCCGTCTGTCATTTGCATTCCTTTATGAGGGATGATTCAACCCGAGAACAAAAAAGGGTACTGATCAGAATCAGTACCCTTTAAAAATTACCGCGAAAAAAGTAGACATAAGACCGAATGGTGCGCCCGTCAGGAGTCGAACCTGAAACCTTCTGATCCGTAGTCAGATGCTCTATCCAGTTGAGCTACGGGCGCTGGGTGTTGAAATTCTTATGGCAAAAAACGATAGGCCTTGCGGTGAAAACTCTGAAGCTATGCTTGGGGTATACAGCCCTGCAGTCCGATTCTTCAGCGCTTTAAGGTCGCAAAGTATACCTAAAAAGATAGGGCTTTGTATAGAGAGAAAAATGATCCCCCGCGTAACGTGTCTTACGCCTGTCCCCAGGCGTATTTATCTACGATCTTTTTGCCTTCCCACGCATCAATGGCGTCGAGATTAACCCGGGCAGGCTCAAAACCGGAATCAAGTTTCAGGGCCTCGCTGAAGTGCTGCCGCGCGAGAGTAAAATCCTTGCGCTTTACCGCCGCGTTCCCGAGATTCAGCCAGGCGTAGGGCGCTTCCCCGGAGGGCATTCCAAGCTCAAGAGCCTTCTTGAGATCAGCTTCCGCTTCATCAAGCTTACCTTGATCAATCGCCAGAACGCCTCGAAGAAAATAGCCGTAGCCCTGCTTCTTCGCGATTAATATCTCGGATGTTTTCTGGACCTCTTCAAGCTTTTTACCCGAATACTGTTTTTTGCCTTCCTCGATAAGCTCTCCGTAACGCACCTGGTCCGCGAGCTTCTCGAGTTTGCCGGTTTTTGCGGCCTGAAAAGCGTGGCTGGTCCAAAGCAGAACAAGCGCGGCAAGAACCAGCCCGAGAGCGGCGGTCTTTTTTTGTTTCGCGTCCTGGATCCGTTCAGGTAGAAGCACAGAAAGTATTATCAGCAGAGAGACGAGGATCGTCAGCATCATTGCTTCCTTTTGGGTTTATCTATCCCGGCTTTCATGGCCGAACTTGCGGTTTTAGAATGTTCAGCTTAAAAAAACCTTGGCTCCCGCTTCGGCCACAGCATGATCATTTTCTACCGTGCTGCCCGAAACTCCGATGCCGCCGATCACGCGCCCCTCTTTGGTCTTGATCGGAATGCCTCCGGGAAAGGAAATGAGCCCGCCGTTGGAATGTTCAATGCCGAACAAAGAGCCGCCCGGCTGTGAAAGACTTCCGATCACACCCGTGGGCATATCAAAATAGCGGGCTGTTTTCGCTTTTTTGATCGATATATCAATGGACCCGAGCCAGGCTCCGTCCATGCGGGCAAAGGCTTTGAGGTTAGCACCCGCGTCCACCACCGCGATGTTCATGCTGAGGCCAAGCTCTTTGGCTTTTGCGGCGGCCGCCGTCACGGCCGCGCGAGCCTGTTCTAAAACGACATCCTGTTGATTCTGAACATCCAAACCGGGCATAGAAATCTCCTGTTTTTAAAGCCTCTTATGAGCGGCTTGTGATTTCGATCAAATGATAGCCAAACTGGGTTTTAACGGGACCATGTACTTTTCCCACTTCTTGAGTAAAAACAACCTCGTCAAACTCGCGGACCATTTGTCCGCGAAAAAAGGTTCCGAGGTCTCCCCCTTTTTGGCCTGAGGGGCATTTTGAATGCTTTTTCGCGGCCGCAGCGAAGTCAGTACCGCTTTCAATCTCGCTTTTCAGTTTCTCACAGGCTTCTTTGGATTCAACCAGAATATGCCGGGCACTTGCTTTTGACATCTCTTACCCCCTTGCGTTGTTTGTGTCTGTTGACCGGACATTATAATTTGTTTTCTCTGTCAGATAGAACTGATTTTATTTTTCATTTTATGTACCGCCCAGAACCTGAATCTTGACTTCTCTTTTTTTAGGTCCGTCGAACTCGCAGAAATAGACGGCCTGCCAGCGCCCCAAAACAAGATCTCTATTTTCAATGAGAAGCGTCTGCGAGCAACCAACAAGCGTAGACAGCATATGCGCCGGCGAATTGTGTTCAAAATGTTTGTAGTTTTCTTTGGGGATCATTTCGGTCAGCCCTAGCAGCATGTCCCTCTGAACATCCGGATCCGCGTTTTCATTGACCGTTACCCCGGCTGTCGTGTGCGGGACAAACACCACGCATAGGCCGCTGAAGACGCTCTCGCCCTGAACAATCTCCCGGATTTGCTGTGTAATATCCAGCATTTCGTTCTTTCGCTGACTGTAAATAGAAAAAGTTTTCACGCTTAAAGGACCTCGGTTCTCGCTTCTGTCAGCCGCGCTCTTCCGCCCACCCAGACTTCCTTGATTTCGTCATTCTCAACGCCCAGCTCGACTTCGATTTTACTAGGCCTTGGTACTGGCATCGCGCCGCCCTGTTCAATAACGAAGCTGGTTTGTTTGTTTTCTGCTGCTCGATACAAATAACAACCCAGCGGTCCAGCCGCTGTTCCCGTGGCCGGCTCTTCCTGAATTCCAAACCGCGGGGCGAACATTCTCGCAGAGGCGCTTCGTCCAGCCCGCTGCGTTTCCAGGGTAAAGAGATAGACCCCGACGAGGTCGAGCGCTTCGCTTGCTTGCCGCAGCCGTTCAAAGTCGGGTTGAACCGCAAGAAGTCCTGACAAGTTTTTTAGCGGAATCACAGCAAATCTGTTTCCGCTGCTCACAATTTCCACAGGCATCTTCTCAACCAGCTGTGAAAGCTTCAACCTGAGAGAGGACAAAAGACTCTCTTGAGCTTTAGCATCAAGCATCTCTGAGCTGGCGGGTTTCATCTCCAAAAACACCCGTCCGTCCGATTCTGTCCGGATCCTATTTCGGCCGCCGGCCGTCTCATAGGCCATGTTTTCGGCTTCGGCGACGAAATCTTTTTCAGCAAGCAAAGAAAAAACCGCGAGCGTTGCGTGCCCGCAATAGGGAATCGGCCGTGTGGGAGTATAAAAGTCGAGCCTGGGTTCGGATTTTCCTCGGGAAACAAAGGCGGTTTCAGAATAGCCTGTTTTAGCTGCGAGCTGCTGGCGAATAGCCGGGCTGAGCTGTTCAGCGTTAAAGACAACAGCGGCGGGATTTCCCCCGCTTCCGTCTTCTTCCACAAAAGCATTTACACAACGAATGATTATTTGCGCCACCGCGGTCACGCTCCGCGTTAAGAATCAAAAAGGGTCAGAAGAAAAGAAAGCGGCGTCTCGGCTTTAAGCGCGTGCGGAGCTGAGGCCTTCATAAAAATCATTTCGCCCGGCATCATCCGAATTTTCTGCCCCTCAAGAATGAACTCCCCCTCGCCTTCGATAACGTGAACGATTGCGGACCTGGGAGAGGAATGTTCTTCGAGATCCGTCCCTTCAGCAAGACACATCAGAGTGCAGCTGAAGGTTTTGCTGCGGGCCACAACCTTGCTGTAAATGCCGCCTTTGGGATACTGAATCTCGGAGGACAACTGCAGAATGGTATTTTGCATGGTGATCTTCTTTCGCTGAGCCGGCAAAAAAAGGTGCGAGAAAAAACAACGGAGAGGGGGGGATTCGGCGGCTTCGCTCCTCTTCGGAGCTCCGCTCGGCCCACCGCGCTACAAACGCGACACTTGATCGCGTTTGTTTTCAGCGCTCCTTTCGAATCCTTCTGGATTCAAAAACTGCTTCATGAGCGCCATCATAACCGCTTGAGAAAAAAACAACGGAGAGGGGGGGATTCGAACCCCCGGTAGCGATTTCTCGCTACAGCGGTTTAGCAAACCGCCGCACTAAGCCGGGCTATGCGACCTCTCCAGAAGGAGGCTTAAGGTATGATTTCGGAGGAGGTAGGATTCGAACCCACGAGGCCCTTGCGAGCCTAACGGTTTTCAAGACCGCCGCATTCGACCACTCTGCCACTCCTCCATCAGGGCTGTCAGACAACAGAAAGATGCGGCTCTGAAGTTTCCTTGAACCGGGCGATTATTATAGGGGGATTTCCAAAAATCCCAAGACAAAAATTGGCCGTCTACGCGGGCGGGCGCAGGTAGGGTTTCAGGGCTGCGGGGTAATCGATCTTCCCGTCTTCTGTCTGGAAGTTCTCCAAAAGACACAGAAAAATTCTCGCCAGAGCAACCCCCGAACCATTCAATGTATGAACAAATTCGGGTTTCTTCGTTTCCTTGTTCCGGTATTTGATGTTCGCGCGTCTGGCCTGAAAATCCAAAAAAGTACTGCAGCTCGATACTTCAAACCACTTCTCGGTCCCGGGCGCCCAAACTTCAAGATCGTAACACTTAGCCGCTGCAAAACTCATGTCGCCGCTGCCCAAAAGCACTACTCGGTAAGGGAGTTCAAGGGCCTGCAACACGGCCTCCGCGTTTTTTACAAGGTCTTCAAGTTCAGCAAGCGAGTTTTCCGGTTTCACAAACTTCACCATTTCAACCTTGTCGAACTGGTGAACCCGCGAAAGCCCCTTCGTATCTTTGCCGTAAGAGCCGGCCTCGCGACGGAAGCACGGAGTGTAGGCCACAAACTTTTTCGGAAGTTCCGCTTCATCAATAATTTCATCACGCATCAGATTGGTGACGGGAACCTCTGCGGTCGGAATCATGTAGAGCTCATCATCTTTGAGCTTGTACATATCCTCTTCCATTTTGGGAAGCTGTCCGGTCCCTGTCATGGAATCGCGATTGACAAGAGACGGCGGCCAGATTTCCTGATAGCCGTGGCGAGTCACATGCAGGTCGATCATAAAATTGATCAACGCGCGTTCCAGCCGGGCGCCCTCGCCGCAATACACAGGAAAACCAGAACCTGTGATTTTACTGCCCCATTCCATAGAGAAGAATTTATTGATTTCCGAACCGAGCTCGACGTGCTGACGGGGTTTAAAAGAGAATTTCCGGGGTTCTCCCCAGCTGCGGACCACTTTGTTGCCGTCCGCTCCCTTGGCTACAGGAACGGTTTCATGGGGTAAGTTTGGGATGAGCTGTGCTAATTTGACTGATTTTTCTTCAAACTCACCCACCTGGGTGTCTATTTCTTTGATTTTTTGGGCCACGGCCTTCATGGCGCCAATAACGTCATCGGCGGCCTCTCCGGCCTTTTTGCGCCTCGTGATTTCTTCATTCACGCGGTTGCGTTCGGCCTTGAGCGCCTCCACCTCGGTCAAAAGCGCTCTTCTTTTCTGGTCAAGCTCCAGAAAAGAGTCCAGGTCAAAGTTCGTGTTCTTTGCGGAAAGACCCTTCCGCACGAGTTCCGGGTTTTCCCGGATCAATTTCAAATCAAGCACTTCTAAAATCTCCTAATTTCTATTCTTCGCCGGGAAGTTCAAGCTGGGAATCGTCACCCGCTTCATCTTCTTTTTCAACAACCCGCGCAACCGAAGCAACAAGATGTTTGTCTTTCAAACGAATAACACGCACGCCCTGCGCGTTGCGTCCCGAGACCCGGATTTGCTCCACAGGACATCTCACCACCATGCCGCCGGTTGTGACAACGATAATCTCGTCGCCTTCCTGCACAGCGAGAACGCCGACCACCTTACCGTTTTTCTCGGTGACCTTAACGTTAATGACGCCTTTACCACCGCGCGTCTGCAGGCGGTAATCCTTAAACTTGGATCTTTTGCCAAAACCGTTTTCGGTAACGCTCAGCGCAACCGTTTCGGGATCCGCGACTTCAGCGGCAATAACACGGTCGCCCTTGGAGAGATTGACCCCGCGAACACCGCTTGCCGTGCGGCCCATATCCCGGACATCTTTTTCAGAGAACCGGATAGCCTTACCAAGAAGCGTGGCAATAAAAATCTCGTCTTTTTTCTCAATCAGTTTGCAGGCAACAAGCTCATCTTTATCCCGCAGATTGATCGCAACGATACCGTTGGCTCTCGGACGGGAATAATGAATAAGGTTTGTGCGCTTGATCACTCCGTTTTTGGTCACCATGACGATGGATCTTTTGTCGTCATATTCTTTGACCTGCAGGAAGCTGGATATTTTTTCATCCGCCCGCAGAGAGAGGAAGTTTACAATAGCCTTCCCCTTCGCCTGGCGAGACGCCTGCGGAATCTCATAGGCTTTTCTCCAATAAACACGGCCCGTGTTTGTAAAAAACATGATCGTGTCATGCGTGGAGGAAAGAAACATGTGCTGGATGAAGTCGTCATCATCCTTGAGTCCCGAACCCGTCACCCCGGAACCGCCTCGGCGCTGCCTGCGGTACATGGAAACAGGAATGCGCTTGATGTAGCCGGCAAAGGACATGGTGATAATGACATCTTCTTCGGCGATGAGATCCTCAATGTCGATCTCGCCTTCGTCCGCGACAATCTCTGTCCTGCGGGGATCACCGTACTGTTCTTTGACGAGCTCGTTGTCCGCGCGAATAACCTCAAGAAGTTTCTTGCGGTTTTTCAGAATGCTGCGAAGCTCCTCGATGTGCTTGATGAGGGCAAGATACTCTTCTTCGATTTTCAGAGTTTCAAGCGCCGTCAAACGCTGCAGCTGCATTTCCAGAATCGCCTTGGCCTGAATATCCGTCAGCTTAAGCTGCGTGATCAAACCTTCTTTGGCAGCTTCCGGATTTTTTGAGCCGCGGATAATTTTGATGACCTTGTCGATGTTCGCGACCGCGATTTTCAAACCTTCCAAAATGTGCGCGCGCTTTTCCGCCTTGTCGAGCTCAAAACGGGTTCTGCGAGTCACGACTTCTTCGCGGAAAAGAATGTACTGTTCGATCGTCTGCTTGAGATTCAGCACGCGGGGCTGTCCGCCGACGATTGCGAGATTAATCACACCGAAGGTGTCCTGCATTTGCGTGTGCTTATAGAGCTGATTAAGAACGATCTGAGCAACAGCATCTTTCTTAAGTTCCACAACAAGACGCATTCCGTCACGGTCCGATTCGTCGCGGATGTCTGAAATGCCCTCGATTTTTTTACTTTCAACAAGACGCACGATCGATTCGATCAGGTTGGTTTTATTGACCTGGTATGGGATTTCGGTAATGACGATGGAATCCTTTTTCGGCCCCGTTTCGACAACCGCTCTTGCGCGAACCACGATTCTTCCGCGGCCCGTTTCAAACGCGTTACGGATCCCTTCGCGGCCAAGAATCACGCCGCCAGTCGGAAAGTCCGGCCCCTTTACGATTTTCATCAATTCCTTGATCGTAATCTGCGGGTTATCAATGATCGCGGTGACCGCCGAGCACACCTCTTTAAGGTTGTGGGGCGGGATATTGGTAGCCATACCCACAGCGATACCGCTGGACCCGTTCACAAGAAGATTAGGAACGTTTGCAGGAAGAACCGTCGGCTCCTCCAGCGATTCGTCGAAGTTCGGCGTAAAATCCACCGTGTTTTTATCGATATCCGAGAGAAGCTCTTTGCTGATCGAGTGCAGGCGGGCTTCTGTGTAACGCATCGCGGCCGCGTTGTCGCCGTCAATGGATCCGAAGTTTCCCTGTCCGTCAACGAGCGGGTACCGGAGCGAAAAGGTCTGAACCATGCGGACAAGAGAATCATAAACGGCGATGTCGCCATGGGGATGATATTTTCCAAGCACTTCACCGACGATACGGGCCGATTTTCGATAGGGCTTGTTGTGCACAATGCCGAGGTCATTCATCGCGAAAAGGATGCGGCGGTGAACCGGTTTTAAACCGTCCCGGACGTCGGGCAGAGCTCTTCCGACAATGACTGACATGGCGTAGTCAATGTAGGAGTTCCGCATTTCGTCTTCGATCGGCATAGGAAAAATCTTTTGATTCATTGCGTAAAGATTTTCATCGGCCATGCTATTTACCTTCCCTCTTCTTGGAGGTTAAGAAACTCTGTCTTTAAATATCGAGGTTGCGGACCGCGCGGGCGTGGCGGTGAATAAATTCTCTTCGGGCTTCCACGTGGTCACCCATGAGAACCGTGAAGATTTCATCTGCAGCCACAGCGTCATCCAGAGTAACCTTGAGAAGCGTTCTCGTGTCGGGATTCATCGTTGTTTCCCAAAGCTGCTGCGGATTCATTTCTCCCAAACCTTTGTATCGCTGAATATTCATTCCGTCTTTTCCGTTCGCTTTGACCCAGGCGAGCGCGCGTGACAGTGAGGGAATTTCCTCAGAGGCTTTTCCGTGTGAAACCACAAAGCCCGAATCTTCAACGCCCCAGAAATCGTCCGCGGAAAGCTTGTGTTTCGCAAACCGCTTTTCGACCTTTTCGATTTCGCGGCCTTCCGGAATTTCCACCCATTCATAGCGGGTCGTGGCCGGAGCGGTGCTTTCGGGGGTGTCGCCTGCGGCCGCCGTTGTATCGCCGGCCTTTTTATCAAGCTCATCCATTTTGCGCTTCAGCTCGGTTTCGCTGTAGAAAAATGTTTCTTCATCATTCTCAAATTCCCGAACCCAGTAAAGAGGGAAACCTTTCTGTTTATCGCGCGCCTTTAAAAACGACTGGAGAGAAATCCCCTTTTTAGAAAGGGAGATATCGAGGTCCTCGAGCGCCTGCGTCAGCGACACAAGCTCTGTCAGATCCTTGCCCGTGATTTTCTCTTTGCTTCCTTTCGGAGCAAGAGTCACGCCGTCGCAGCCGAGTCCCAGAAGCATTCCATTCATCTTCTCTTCCGTCTGAACGTACTCTTCGTGTTTCCCTTTTTTGATTTTATAAAGCGGCGGCTGCGCGATAAAGACGTGTCCCGCCTCGATCAGCTTGCGCATCTGCCGGTAGAAAAACGTAAGAAGAAGAGTGCGAATATGGCTTCCGTCGACGTCGGCATCGCACATCAGAATGATTTTGTGATACCGAAGTTTGTCGAGCGTAAAGTCCGCTTCGATTCCGGTTCCGGCCGCCGTAATAATTGTTCTGATTTCCTCGTTGGCCAAAACTTTGTCGAGGCGGGCTTTTTCAACGTTGATAATTTTTCCTCGCAGCGGCAGGATGGCCTGGTATCTGCGGTCACGTCCCTGTTTCGCGGAGCCTCCGGCGGAGTCACCTTCTACAAGGTAAAGCTCGCCGTTTATCGGGTCGCGATCGGAACAGTCGGCGAGCTTCCCCGGAAGAGAGAACGTATCAAGCGCGCCTTTGCGGCGGGTCAGTTCACGGGCTTTTCTCGCGGCTTCTCTGGCGCGCAGCGCGAGAACAGCTTTTTCCACGACCTTGTTGGCGATCGGAGGATTTTCTTCGAAAAACATACTCAGGTTTTCATACACAACCGAGTAAACAATGCCTTCCACTTCGCCGTTACCCAGCTTTGTTTTTGTCTGTCCTTCAAACTGCGGCTGGGGAACCTTCACGCTGATAACGGCCGTCAGACCTTCTGTGAGATCCGTGCCGGAAAGCGTTCCTTCGATACCCTTCAAAAGATCCTTGGTCTTTGCATATTGATTTGTCGCTCGGGTCAGAGATGTTTTGAAACCGCTGAAGTGGGTGCCGCCTTCGTGCGTGTTGATGTTGTTGGCAAAAGAAAAAACCTCTTCGGAATAACTGTCGTTGTACTGAAACGCAGCCTCAACAACAACTCCATCCTTTTCTTTCTCAACATAAAATATTTTTTTGTGCAACGGGTTTTTGTTCCGGTTCAAATACTGGATGAACTCCGAAATGCCGCCCTTATAAAGAAAAACGTGCTCTTTAATATCTTTCTTATCGCGCTCATCGCGAATGATGATTTTAATTCCCTTGTTAAGAAACGCGAGCTCTCTAAGGCGGTTGGAGATCGTATCGAAACTAAAAACCGTATTCAGGAAAATCGTTGAGTCCGGAAGAAAGGTAACAACGGTCCCTCTTTTTTTTGTCGTCCCCGTCACTTCAACTTTTGTAACAGGTTTTCCCCCTTCGTATCTCTGTGTGTGGATTTTTCCTTCGCGGTAAACTTCCACCTGGCACCAGGAAGACAGTGCGTTGGTCACGGAAACACCAACGCCGTGAAGACCTCCTGAAACCCGGTACGCCTTATTGTCAAACTTTCCGCCGGCATGGAGCGTGGTCATGACGACTTCGAGGGCCGACTTTTTTTGCGTCTTGTGAATATCAACAGGAATGCCTCGCCCGTCGTCCTCGACGCGAACGCTGCCTTCTTCCTGTATAACAACGGCCACTTGCGTTGCGTGTCCGGCAAGCGCTTCGTCAATCGAGTTGTCCACGACTTCATAAACGAGGTGGTGAAGACCGCGCAGCGTTGTGTCCCCGATGTACATGCCGGGCCTTTTACGCACCGCGTCGACACCTTCCAAAACCTGAATTTGTGTCGCGTCGTACTTTGTCTTGTTTTCTTCTACTTCATCTTTTTTGGTCATTTTTTTCTCGGCTGTTTTCGTCGACATGTGAGTTCCTTATCTTAATTGCCCGACTCGAAAGTATATTTCCCGAACCTTGTCTTCTCCCAGAACAGCCTGCGTTCTCTTAAGCAGCGACTGCCGGTATTTTTGGTTGAGCTCAAAAGCAAGCGTCGAGGTGTCCACCCAGACAAAAAGCTTTCCCTGTTCCGTCAGGGATGGCCGGGTGTGTACTGCGATTTGCGGTCCCGCGATCTGGTTCCAGGCTTCGACAAGTTTTTGGCGGGACTTTTTTTCCGGATTTTCGAGTTCTTTGAGAACTTTTCCAACAAGGTCTTTTATCGAATCCATTAATTCAGCTGCATGGGCATAATCACGTATTGATAACCGTCTTTTCCCTTGATGAGCCCGGGTTTATCTGGATCCGTAAGTGAAAAGGAGATCTGCTCCGTGTCGAGATTTTTCAATACATCCATCAGGTAATGAGGATTAAAACCAATCGCAATGTCGTCGCCTTTAACTTCCGCGCTCAATTCTTCTTTTGCCTCGCCGAGATTCGGAGAGCGCGATGAAATTAATATTTTTCCTTTTACAAAATCAAGTTTCACCGCCGGCGAATCAACAGAGGTAAGAAGAGCTGTTCTTTTGACAGCCTGAAGAAAGTCTTCTCTTTTCGCTGAGGATGTTGTTTTCTCGCTTTTAGGAATGACCTGCTCGTAATTGGGAAAGTTTCCTTCAATCACTCTTGAAAAGACGACCGTCTCTCCAATTTCAAACACAACCTGGTTTTTGGAAGGAAATACTTTCATCAGCCCGTCCCAGCCTAAAATTTTCATAAGCTCAAGGACGGCTTTCGTTGGAATAATCATTTCGATGTTTTGCGTAACGGGAGACTCAAAACTTCTATCCATAAAAGCGAGTCTTCTTCCGTCTGTTGCGACAAATTTCACCTGGTTGCCTTTAATACAAAGTAAAACGCCGTTTAAAACATACCGGGTTTCATCATACGAGATCGCGAAAGAGGTCAGCTCGAGACTCTCTTTAACAAGCGCCTGCTCAAATTCAATCGCGTTTTTTTCGTCAATCTCAGGAAGTTTCGGAAAATCTTCTTTTGAAAGCCCCATGATTTTAAAAACGGCTTTTCCTGACTTAATGGTCACGGAGTTATTTTTAGCCACTGAAATTTCTGTTTCTCCGTCGGGAAGCTCTCGGACAATTTCCTGAAATTTTTTGGCTGGGACCGTAATACTTCCCTCTTTAACAACTTTGCAGGGAACATGTGTAGAAAGCCCCACCTCAAGATCGGTTCCAACAACGCGCAGCTGCGCATCCCCAATGGTTTCAATAAGGATGTTACCAAGAATAGGAAGGGTATTGGTTTTGCTTGAAGTAACGTTACCGGCAAGACTGATACTTTTAAGGAGGTTATTTTTTGTAACGAGGATTTCCATCTGTTCCCCTTTTGAGTGTTGTTATTCTATCTAAAGTTTTAAAGATAGTCATCATAATATTAGTGATTGTGAATATGTGTATAACTTCCCTAACTGATTTCTGTGTATAAAATTATGTGTGCTTATAAGATGTGAATAACTAAGGGTGTCTTTTCAACATGTCCTTTATTTCTTCAACGACACGCATTTTTTTAACGTCTTTTTCCACATCCCGGGTCACTTTTTGACAGGCGTGAAGAACGGTCGTGTGATCTCTTCCGCCGAAGTATTCACCGATCTCAGGATAAGAGTGAGTCGTAAGAGTTCTGACCAGGTACATGGCAATCTGGCGGGGCTCCGCAATCGACTTTGTTCTTCTTTTTGAGCGAAGGTCAGAAACCTTCATATTGAAATACTCCGCCACAAGACGCTGAATCTGATCCATGTTGATTTTTTTCTCTTCTTCCTCGACAGAATCTCTCAGAACCTGTTTAGCTAAAGCAAGATCGATCGATTTTGCTGTGAGTGTTCCATAAGCAACAACCCGGATCAGAGCGCCCTCAAGTTCACGGACATTGGATTTAAACTGGCTCGCAATAAAAAAAGAAACATCGTCGGGAACCACAACGGTTTCTTTTTCCATCTTCTTCTTCAAAATCGCCACCCGGGTTTCAAAGTCCGGAGGCTGAATGTCTGTTACCAAACCCCAGCCAAACCGGGAAACGAGCCTTTCTTCCAGGCCCGGGATTTCCCTCGGCGGCCGATCGCTCGAGACCACAATCTGTTTATGGGCATCGTAGAGAGTATTGAAAGTGTGAAAAAACTCTTCCTGGGTAGCCTCTTTTTCGGCAAGAAAGTGGATGTCGTCAATAAGGATAAGGTCCAGATTTCTATAACGGGAGCGAAACTGGTTTGTGGACCGGGTCTGAATTGCGGTAATAAGCTGATTTGTGAATTTCTCACTTGAAATATATAAAATCTTAAAGTTTGGGTGGCGTCTCTTCATCTCGTGAGCAATCGCCTGCATAAGATGGGTCTTGCCCAGCCCTGTAGGACCGTGAATAAATAAAGGATTGTAATTCTTTGCCGGAGCTTCACTTACAGCAACTGAGGCCGCGTGTGCGAAGCGGTTTCCGGGGCCAATAACGAAATCATCGAAGGTGTAGCCGCGATGTAGGGCCGACTCCGAAAGAGCGTCGGCCGAAGGACTGTTTTTTGCCGCAACCTGACCCGGGCGGCCCATTTGAAACTGTGGCGTGTGGGCAGGTGTTGCCGGCGGAGGGAGCTCTTCTTCCGCGACATGGAAAAGAATGGTCCGGGGAGCCCCCAAAACATCTCTCAAAGAGCTCTGGATAAGGTCATGATAATGATCACGCAGCCACTTGCCAAAGTAGTTGTCAGGAACCCTGAGGACGATTTTTTCTTCATCCAGGCTTAAAAGGCGGAGAGGCTCCAGCCAGGTCTTGTAAGACTGCTCGCTGAGCTCTTTTGAAAGTTGAAGCTGTACCTTTTCCCACACGGCGGCGGATGTATTTTGAGCCGACGCTGATGATTTATCCACAGCCTACTCCCCTGAAAAACCTAGAAAAAAAGGAAAAACACCGAAGGAATTCACAGATATCAGAAGGTTATCAAAAAGTTATCCACAGGAAATCCCAAGGGCAAAAAGCCCGGGAAGGCCTGTATTCTAAAGCCCCAATACCAAAAATCCAAGGTCTTTAATGAGAAAAAACAGGTTCGATCAGACGTTTTAATTATCCGTTTGCGTCTCCCAAAAGACTTAGGTTATAATGCGCCCTTCCAAAAAGCGGAAAATGCGGCCGCATTCTTTGATCCAAAGGGATGCGGTTTTTTTATCACCACCGGCAGTTGCCGGCAGAGAGTTAGAAAAGGAAATAGCAGCGTGCCTAAGAGAACATACCAACCATCCAAACGCAAAAGAAGAGCCAAGCACGGATATCTTGCCCGGACGTCAACCAAGGGCGGCAAAGAAGTCCTTCAAAGACGCCGCAAAAAGGGACGGAAAAGACTGGCGGTCCGTACGTATTCTAAGTAAAAACCTCCGGAGCCGGATGGGCCCGGCTACAGGATTATGACAGAGCCCGGAAAAATCCCACAAAAAGCCAGCAGAACCTTCAGCAAAAATCAAAGAGTCCGAAAGCGCCTGGATTTCCAGAGGATTTTTGAGTCGGGAAAAATCACGCGCGGGAACTGGTTCAGCGTGAGATCTTTGCGGGAAGAAGGTACTGGCCCAGCCCGTCTTGGTCTGGTGATCAGTAGTAAAGTAGAGCCGACGGCGGTTAAGCGGAATCTCTGGAAACGGCGGGTGCGGGAAGTTTTCCGGCAGGAAGCCCCGAGAATTAAAAAGAGTCATTTGATTCTTGTGCAGGCGAGGACAAATTCCCGTCTGCCGAAAAAGAAAGAAATAGAAAAAGAGTTTGAAGATCACCTGCTGCGCCAGGAGCTGATTGCCGCGCAGGGCCGATAGAGGAAGCCGTTGTGAAGCGTCCGGCCGTTATTCTGATAAGTCTGTATCAAAAATGGATTTCTCCCCTGCTCGGAGAGCATTGCCGCTTTTATCCCAGCTGTTCCGCGTATGGGAAAGAAGCCGTGCTGAAGAAAGGCTTCTTTGCCGGCGCGGCACTTTTATTTGTGCGAATCTTGAAATGTCATCCGCTTCATCCAGGAGGGTACGACCCTGTTAAACCGTGAGCCCAAGTTCGAAAAAAACTATATCCTTGCCCTGGTTCTTTCGCTGATCGTAATGCTGGGCTACCCCATGCTGCTCAAGCAATTTTACCCCGCCCCCGCGCAGAACGAGACGCTTGAAACTCCGACCGATGAGCCCGTGGAAGCCGGTAAGGGCGTTTTTTTTAATGCTCCCAAAAGCGCGTCGGTACCCGAAAAAGAGCCGCAGAAAATTCTTTTTGAAAACGAGATCTATCAGGCGGAGTTTTCCACTCTCGGCGGTTCCATTTCGCGGCTGATATATAAGGGTGAAACAGGCCGCGAGGCCGCAACACGCAATGTGTTGTTCGAAGGCGCTCCTTTTTCTCCCGGGATCCTCAACGCGAAAATTTCCGGCGATCCTCTGGATCTTTCTCTTGTGAACTTCGAGGTTGTTTCGCCCGCGGATAGCCGGGACGGAGTGACGCTTCAATATGAAAACCCCGGGCAGTACCGCATCGTGAAACAGTTTGTCCTGAGCCGCAGCGAGGCCATTATGGGACTGACGATAACGCTTGAAAACCTTGGAGCTGAGACCAGAAATTATCCACTCGAAATAGAGGCGGGCCTTCACTCTGACACACTCGTTAATCAGCCCAGCCCCCATGAGTTCAGCGTTGTTGCGTGGAACGGTAAAGTCGCCGCCGCGGAGATGAAACATGTCGCCAAAAAAGGTTTTCAGGTGTCGGGAGACGTAGACTGGGCCGGCGTCATCAAGAAATATTTTGTGATTCTTCTTAAACCCGAATGGAAAATTCTCAGCGCCGAAGGGCGCGCGGAGGATCCTTCTCTGTGGAGCCGCGTGCGCATGGAGCCGCTCACTGTTTCTGCTGGCGGATCCGTGCAGAAAGAGATTTTTATCTACGCGGGACCGCAGCGCTACGAAACGCTCGCAGACTTTAAAACTAATTTTGAAAACATTCTTTCCCGCGGTTTTTTCGGGCCGCTGAAAATCATTTTTCTTAAAGCGCTTAAGGCGTCGCATCAATTTACGCATAATTTTGGATGGGACATTATTATTCTGACGATTCTCATCAAGCTTTTGTTTTCTCCATTGACGCATATGAGCTACAAGTCGATGGAAAAAATGAAGATTGTTCAGCCCCGGGTCAAATCTCTTCAGGAACGCTTCAAAAACGATCCAGCCCGAATGAACAAGGAAATGATGGAGCTTTACAAGCGGAACCGTGTCAACCCGATGGGCGGCTGTCTGCCGATGCTTTTGCAGATTCCGATTTTTATCGCGTTTTATCAGGTGCTGAGCGAAGCCATTGAACTGCGCGGAGCTCCGTTTGTCGGCTGGATTCAAAATCTCGCGGAGCCGGACAGACTCTTCATGCTGCCGTTTTCTCTGCCGCTGCTTGGCGACAGCTTTAATCTGCTGCCGCTTTTTATGATCGCCTCGATGGTTGTTCAGCAGAAGATGACGCCTCAGAGCGGCGTCACACCGGAGCAGCAAAAAATATTTGCTTTCATGCCGCTTATTTTCGGGTTCATCTTTTATAAGATGCCGTCCGGTCTTGTTCTGTACTGGTTCCTCAATAACGTCCTCTCGATTATTCAGCAGGGATTTGTTCAGCGCATTAAGGTCACGCTTCACCACGAAGACCGCGACCATAGTTAGTTCTTTCATTGTTGGGCCGCGCGCTGAGGCCCGAGAGATTTCAGCGATCCTATGAACACACAAAAATTTGATGCTATCGTTGTCGGGGCCGGGCATGCCGGGGCCGAGGCGGCGCTTTCCATGGCGCGCGCGGGCTACCAGGTTTTGCTTTTGACCATGGACAAAAACGCAATCTCCCGCATGTCCTGCAACCCCGCCATCGGAGGGATTGCGAAGGGCCAGATGGTTCGCGAGATCGATGCCCTGGGAGGAGAGATGGGGCTGGCGACTGACGCGACGGGCATTCAGTTCCGCATGTTGAACCGATCCAAAGGACCGGCGGTGTGGTCTCCCCGGGCCCAGGCCGACAAGAAACAATATTCCCTCTACATGTCCGGTATCATCAATGCCCAGAAGAACATTACGCTTGTCGAAGGACACGCGGTTGAAATTCTTCTCAGCGGCGGAACCGCATCCGGAATACGCACCCAGGAGGGTCAGGTTTATAGCGCCGCAGCCGTGATTCTGACCACGGGAACTTTTTTGCAGGGCCTCATTCATGTCGGAGAGAAAAATTTTTCCGGCGGAAGAATCGGCGAAAAACCCGCTGTGGGGCTAAGCGACTCTCTGCGGAATCTGGGAATTGAACTTATCCGCTTTAAAACAGGAACACCGCCGCGCCTTGACGCGAGAACCATTAATTGGCAGGGGCTGGAAGCGCAAAACGGCGACGACCCGCCGATCCCCTTTTCGTATAGAACAAGCAAGCTTGAGGTTGAGCAGCTGCCCTGTTATCTGACGTTTACGAATCAAAAAATCCACGATTTTATAAAAAACAATCTGCATCGCTCCCCTCTTTATGGAGGCAGCATCACGGGCACGGGAACGCGCTACTGCCCATCCATCGAAGACAAAATCGTGAAGTTCTCGGATAAAACTCGGCACCAGATTTATCTTGAGCCGGAAGGCCGCGATACAAATGAGATTTATGTGAACGGACTTTCGACAAGCCTGCCGGAAGATGTTCAGCGCGCTGTTGTCGCGGAGATTCCTGGACTCGAGAATGCGGAGTTTATTCGGCTTGGCTATGCCATTGAATACGATTGCGCGCCGCCAACCCAGCTTTATCATTCCCTCGAAACAAAGAAAATAAAAAACCTTTATCTCGCGGGGCAGATCAATTGCACATCGGGTTACGAAGAAGCCGCGGCACAAGGTCTTATGGCTGGCTTGAACGTGATTCGAAAGCTGAGAGCTCAGCCGCCGTTCATTCTTGACCGCTCAGAAGCCTACATCGGCGTTCTCATTGACGATCTTGTGACGCGCGGCACAAATGAACCGTACCGCATGTTTACCTCAAGAGCGGAGTTTCGACTTCTGCTCAGGCAGGACAACGCCGATGAGCGGCTGATGAAATACGGAAAAGAGTTTGGGCTCATCAGCAGCGCGACCTACGGGGCTATGGAGGATCGTCAGCGCCGCGTTGAAGAAGAGATCAAGCACCTCCGCAAAAATTTCTTCGAAGGATCGACCCTGGACCGCTACCTTAAAAGGCCAGATGTAGACTATAAAACATTGATATCAAACACTTTACACTCATCATCTCTTTCTGACGAAGAGCAGCTTCGGGCGCAGATCGCGGTTAAGTACGAAGGGTATATTCAGAGACAGTCGATGGAAGTGGCGAGATATAAAAAAATGGAAAAAAAGCAAATCCCCCATTGGATCGACTATGCCCAGATACGAAGCCTTAGCCGCGAAGCCAAAGAAAAGTTTTCAAAGATCAAGCCGGCGTCCCTGGCCCAGGCATCAAGAATTCCCGGGATCTCCCCCTGCGATATGGCGCTTCTCGCGGTTTATATGGAAAAGAACGCCAGAAATAACCCGGATCCCCAAAAGTAAGACTCCCCATGTTCCACGTGGAACAATTCTCCCTCGCTAATTAACTGTTTGCATGAATTCTCTACCCAAGAAGTTTGTTTTGTCTTGAGATTTACTTTCAAGAGCGATAACATACCCGGAATGTTTCACGTGAAACGGTGCCGGAGGGTAATATGAAAAAGATCTTTTCCTTGTGTAATCAGAAAGGCGGCGTGGGTAAAACAACCACAGCTGTTAATCTCGCAACGCTTGTTGCGAAAGCGGGCTATAAGACACTGCTTATCGACATGGATTCCCAGGGAAATGCGACAAGCGGCCTTGGCGTCGATAAGGCGGAACTTCAATCCACAAGTTATCAGCTTCTTGTGGATAACCAGAGTGTCCGTGATATTGTCATCAAGACGGATATTAAAAAACTGGATTTAATTCCCGCCAACACCGATCTTTCCGGGGCCGATCTGGAATTGGTCAATGCTGATAAACGAGAATATGTTCTTTCCGGAAGACTTCAGGAGATTCAGGGCGACTATGATTTTATTTTTATCGATTGTCCGCCATCTCTGGGTCTGGTCACGATCAATTGCTTGACCGCCAGTCACTTTTTACTGATTCCTCTGCAGTGCGAATACTATGCGCTGGAGGGGCTTGGGCAGCTGCTGCATACCTTTCAACTCGTTAAAGATAACCTTAATGAGGGCCTTGAGGTGGGTGGGGTGCTTCTGACGATGGCTGACTTTAGAACGAATCTTACCCAGCAGGTTATCGAGGAAGTTAAGGGTTATTTCAAAGAAAAAGTATTTGAGGCCATCATTCCACGCTCAGTAAAACTTTCGGAAGCACCCAGCTTTGGAAAGCCGGCGGTTCTTTATGATGCCCAAAACAAAGCCTCCAAAAGCTACGTGGCCATGGGCAAGGAATTCTTAAAACGATTTGTTGATAAAAGCGAGACGTCTAAATCGAACGCAGAAAAGCAAAGTTCGGATGAAAAATCAGACACAGGGCAGACAGCACCAGATGCCGTGAAAGCAGTGATTCAAACCGAGGGGGCGGCACAATGAAAAAAGCTTTGGGAAAAGGCCTAAGCTCTTTAATACCAGATAGTTACGTTAAACAAAAGCAGGCGAGCGCTGCCTCTCAGCCGAGCGTCGAGAAGGGGGCTTCCGCGCCAGGAGACAGCCTTCTTGAGCTTATTCCCATTTCGCAGGTTAAGCCCAACCGCGATCAGCCAAGAAAGGTTTTTGATCCAGAGGCCATTGAAGATTTGGCGGCTTCGATTAAAGAGAAGGGGATCTTGCAGCCTGTGGTTGTAAAGAAGACGGGCCCGCAGTCCTACGAACTCATCTGTGGAGAGCGCCGACTTCGCGCGGCAACGCTTTGTGGTCTTGAAAAAATTCCTGCTGTGATCAAGGATTTAGCGCCTGCGGATTTTCTGGAATGGGCCATTATTGAAAACATTCAGCGCCAGGACCTGAATCCAATGGAAGAAGCAGAGGCATACAATAAGCTGGCCGAAGACCAGATGATATCGCAAGATGAGGTAGCTAAAAGAGTTGGAAAAAAAAGAACGACCGTGACCAACATGCTTCGCCTTCTGCGTTTACCTCAGGATATCAGAACCTGGATTGCGGAGGGGCGCATCACCGCCGGACACGCCCGGGCGCTTTTGGGCTTATTGACGCCTGAACACCAGCGCCAGATCGCAAAGCGAATTGTTGAGGATGGGCTTTCTGTCCGCCAGGTGGAAGCTTTGGTCAGCCGCAGCGTCGCGCATAAGAGAAACGCGAAAAAAGCCCGCAACCTGAGCCCTGAAATCGCAGATCTTGAGCATCGCATGGCCCGTCAGCTTGGAGCGCAGGTCAAGCTCTATCCCAAAAAAAACATGAAGCAGGGAAGGATTGAGATTCTCTATTATTCGCTCGACGAGCTGGACGCCGTTCTTGAGCGGCTCGGGGTTGCGAAAGGCTAAGGAAGGTTTTTTAAAAAACCGTCAGGAAGCCTCTGTCACACGATTGACAGAGGTTTCTTGTGTGCTATAATCACCGCTCTTTTTAAAAGTCTATAGCAAAGGATCACATGAAATTTCTTCTAAAATCTCTAGCGGTCGGCTGTTCACTTTTCGCAATGGCGGGCTGCAGCCCGATATCTTCTCAGAGCGGCGTCAAAGAAATCAAAGTCGCATTCTGGGGAAGCCCCGAAGAAATTGAAATCATCACGTCCTCTATTAAAGACTGGCAAGTCAAACACCCTGAAATCAAAATTGTTTTTGAGCACACGCCCTATACCGGTTACGACAGCAAGATTCTGACGCGCATTGCCGGCGGCGCGGCTCCCGACATCATTGCCACAGAAGTTGATTATTTTGTAACCTTCGCGACGAAAGGTGTTTTAGAAAACCTGACTCCTTTTGCGGAGAATGACCCGGAATTTTCCAAAGACGCTTTTTTCCCCTCCATTCTCGACCGCTTTTCTGTTAATGGCGATCTTTACGCCGTTCCCCGCGATGTGGCGCCGTTCGCATGCGTTTTTTACAACAAAAAACTTTTTGATGAAGCGGGTCTCGCTTATCCGACCGACGATTGGACCTGGGACGATATGCTGCGCATGGCGCGCGCGCTGACAAAGCAGGATGAAAATGGGCGCACAGTTCAGTACGGTTTTTACGGATGGGCCTGGCAGAATTTTATCTATGGTAACGGCGGAGCGCTTGTCGACAATGTGAATCATCCGACGATCACCAAAATCAATGACCCTAAGACAATCCAGGGCCTTCAGTTTTATTCCGACCTTATCAACCTATACAAGGTGATGCCGACGCCTGTTGCCCTGGCAAATCTTGGAATGGGCATTGACCTTATGTTTGCCAGCGGCCGCCTCGGTATGTTTCTTTCAGGCATCTGGGAAACACCAGGTCTTCGCCGGTACAACTTTGAATGGGATGTCGTGATGTTTCCGAAAAACGCGGAAGGTGTCAGGGCGTTTGGTTCAGGCGGTTCGGGGTACGCGATTTTGAAATCTTCAAAAAATAAGACAGAAGCATGGGAAGTTATCAAGGCTCTGACCGGCGCGGCAGGACAGAGGGAGCTGGCGAAGCGCGGACTTTCGCAGCCCTCCAGAATTGATGTGGCTGAGTCTGACGCCTGGGCAGGAAATTCTGAACCTCCCGCGAACAAGAAAATGCTGAACGAAGCGGTGAAGCACATTGTCTTTTCGCCTTACGAGGGGCGGTGGCGCGAAATCGAACAGAAGTATCTGCTCCCCAAGCTCGACCTTGTTTTTAACGGAAAAAAGACAGCGGCTGAGGTTCTTGAAGAAGCTGCGCCCAAGATGAATGAAATTTTAAAATCCCCACAAAAGTGAGGAAAACCCGAGGATATCCATGACCACGACGTTGACGAAGAAGCCCAAAAAACAATCTCCGAAAGCCGCGAAAGCGAAAGCTCCGCTGGCTAAAGAAGTCCGCAAGTTTGAAAATAAGTACGGTTATTTTACGGAATGCGGAAGCGAATATGTGATCAAGGATCCGCGTACGCCGCGTCCCTGGGTCAATGTTTGCGCGAATGAAAATTACGGCTTTGTTGTTACGCAAACGGGCGGCGGGTTTTCATGGTTTGGAAATTCTCAGCTCTCACGTCTCACAACCTGGTATCAAGATCTGATCCGCGATTCTTACGGCAAGTACGTTTATGTCCGCGACAATCAGTCCAAGAAACATTGGTCCACGACCTGGAAGCCAACCACCTTTAAATATGATTTCTACGAAGCCCGTTACGGTCTCGGCTACACAAAATTCACAACGAAGTATCAGGATATCAAAACCGAACAGGTGATGTTTGTTCCCCGCGAAGACAGCTGTGAAATCTGGAAAGTAACACTTACCAATGAAAGCAAAAAAGCGCGCCAGATGAGCGTGTTTCCTTTCTTTGACTGGTGCTTGGGCAACGGTACGGAAACGCACCGTGAATTCCAGAAGACCTTTATCGAAGTCCAGATCAACCGCAAGCTTGGCGCAATCATCGGCAGAAAACGCCCGCCGCTTGTTCCTCCGCATATTTCCTCAGGCTTGAAAGACACGCCACTTACGGGCGTTCTTGCGCTGACAAATCAGAAGCCTGTCGGATATGACGGCGACAAAGAAACCTTCATTGGTATGTACGGCAACTACGATGCGCCCAAAGCGGTTGTTGAGGGAAAAGTGCAGAACCGCCGCGAGCTCGAGAAATGGGGCGACCCGATAGCTGCGATGCAGGCAGATGTCAATCTGAAACCTGGCGAAAGCAAGACCCTCGTCTTTTTGCTCGCGCGCCTTGAAGACCCGACCAAAGCGGCTGGCATCATCAAGAAGTACAGCTCTCTGGCAACGGTGCAGAAAGAATTCGACAAGATCACCGGCTACTGGAATGACCTGACCGACAAGTCATGGATTGAAACTCCGGACGAAGCAATGAATTTTGTGACCAACAAATGGTACCGCTATCAGGCGCTGTGCGCGAGAATGTGGGCTAAAACCGCTTTTTATCAGTGCTCGGGCGGTATCGGTTACCGCGATCAGCTGCAGGATTCCAACTGTCTTCTGGAAAGCGATCCGGCGATTACCCGCAAGCAGATTCTTGTCCACGCCGAACAGATGTTCCCGGACGGCACGGTTTATCATTGGTGGCATCCTGGTGCTGGTATTGGCGCTCATACGGAGATGGTCGATGACCTTCTCTGGCTTGCGCTTATCACGCTGAACTATATTGATGAAACCGGCGACGAGAGTATTCTTGATCAGGTCACTCCGTTTGTGACAAAGGCGGGGGAGCCGAAGCAGCAAGGTTCCGTTTATGAGCACATCATCCGCTCCTATGAAAAAGTGCTTTCACGCTGGTCTCCCCGCGGTCTTCCGCTGATGGGTGAAGGCGACTGGAATGACGGGATGAGCCACGTGGGTCCGAAATGGAAAGGCGAATCGGTTTGGCTGGGCCATTTCTTCCATGGTCTTCTGAATCGTCTTGCGCCGATCTGCGAAAAGCGGGGAGATAAAAATCGCGCCGCGAAGTATCTGGACCGCGCTAAAAAACTCAAGGATGCGATTAACAAGCACGCCTGGGACGGGGAGTGGTACATTCGCGCGACCCGTGATAACGGAATTCCTCTTGGCAGCAAAACGGAATCCCGCGGAAAAATTTTCCTGAACGCGCAAACATGGGCGGTTATTTGCGGTACCGCGACTCCCGAACGCGCGCGCATCGCGATGAACTCTGCCTACAAGTGGCTCTACCGTGAATACGGTCCGCTTCTTTTCACGCCGGGCTATGACAAGCTGGATGAAACGATCGGTTACCTGTCGCGCTATGCGCCCTCGGTTCGTGAAAACGGCGGCGTTTACACTCACGCGTCCTGCTGGGGTGTTCAGGCGGCTGTCATGATGGGTGATGCGGAGCAGGCGTATTCTGCATACAAAAACATGTGCCCAGTCTATCGCGGCATGGATCCGGATAAATACTATGCGGAACCTTATGTGACACCCGGCAACGTGGACGGTCCCGATTCTCCGAATTTCGGACGCGGCGGCTGGTCCTGGTATTCCGGCTCAGGTTCCTGGATGCAGAAAGTCGCGTACAACTGGATTTGCGGTATTCGCGCTTCGAAGGAAGGTCTTGTTGTGGATCCTGTGATTCCAAAGACCTGGAAATCCTTCAAGGCTAAGAGAACTTTCCGCAAAGCCGTGTACATGATCGAAGTGAACAATCCGAAAGGCGTCAACAAGGGCGTTAAAGAAGTGCTTCTGGACGGAAAGAAAGTTTCCTCCAACGTGCTTCCCGCTTTTTCTGACGGAAAAACCCACAAGGTTGTTATCACCCTCGGTTAAGTCAGGACTCAGCAGAACTCCGCGGCCGCTTAAACGGCCGTGGAGTTCCTGCCTTTCGTGATCATCCCTCCGCTGGACGACGTTGCAAATTCCTTCACCCGGGAGGCCTTTTGAAACTTCGCACGAACAGCCCAGCTTTAAAGACAATCCTTTATTTTCTGGTCCATCTCTTTTCTTTTTCCTCTGTCTATGCCGCCTCTCAGGAAAGTCCTTATCAGACACTCTCAAATGAAAAGCCACTGGCAGCTTCCAGCCGTTTTGTTGTTGTGGATGATTTTAATACGGGCAAATTCACGGTTCGCCAAGGCGCGACCTGGCGCATCAAGCAGCCCGCCATTGGTGCCCTGGACTTGTCTGTAGACAAGCAGGATGCCCGCAACTCAAAACGGGGAAACTCTCTCAAAGCTGTTTTTAATCTTTCCCCCAAAGAGCAGGTTTTTTTCGAAGCCTTTCTTGATCGGATTGATGTCAGTCAGGCGAAGGCGCTGGTTTTTAAAGTCAAAGCGGAAAGCGCGCTGCCTAAGCCGTTTATGGGGAGCGTTCGCGTGACGCTCATTGACTGGAGACAGAAAAAGATATCGCAGGCTGTGGTGATGTCGAAACAAGCCGCGGAAGGCAAAGTGTGGGATGAAATCACTGTGCCCGCGGAAGCCTTTAAAGGACTCGATAACGATCAGCTCGTCACGCTTCGCTTCTCTATTTTGTCGCATGCCGAACCTGCCCGGGGGACTCTTTGGATTGATGAAATCGCTTTTTTTGGCGAGGGCGATCTTGCGTTTGAAAATCATCGCGATAACCTGATAGATTTTCCTAAAATTACCCTGGCAGATGACAAGCGATCGAGCCTCAAAGCGGAAAAAAACGACAAAAAACTTTTAAGGGCGATTGCCGCAGATACTTGGGAATTTTTTAAGAATGCTAAAGATAAGCAGACGAACCTGATTGTTGATCACATCCGCACGGGTGAGGCGCCGCTGATTGGTGACTATACGTCGACAACAAACATTGCGATGGATTTCCTGGCGATCGTTTCCGCAATGAAGCTTCAAATGATCAGCCGGGAAGAAGCTTTGAGCCGGGTGACGGCGGTTCTGGACACGCTGGCCCGAATGTCCCGCTACGATGGTTTTTTTTATAATTTTTATGACACCAAAAAACTCTCGGTGCAAAGAAACTATATATCCAGCGTTGACAGCGGATGGCTTGCGATATCGCTCGTCGTGATCAGGCAGGCCTTTCCAGAGCTTTCCGAAACGGTCACAAAATATCTCGATAGTTTCAATTTCGGCGAATTTTTGGATCCAGAGAATAACCAGCTGGTGGTAGGTGTGGATGTGCCGGCCAGAAACTTTGGCATGTATCATTACGGGCTTTTAGTCACAGAAGCGAGAGCGACCAGCTTTTATGCGATCGGAAAGGGTGATGTTTCGCGCGACCATTGGTGGTTTCTCTATCGAACACTTCCCGAGGTGTGGGATTGGCAAACGCAAAAACCCAAAGGAGGGTTTAAGGTTCGCGAAGGAGTGGAGTATTTTTCAGGATATTATGAAAAAAACGGCAAGAAATTTGTTCCGAGCTGGGGAGGATCTCTGTTCGAGGTGTTGATGCCGACACTTGTTTTGAGAGAGCGCGAGATGGCCCCGAAGGGACTTGGGTTGAACAATAAAACGCTGACAGAACTGCACCGGGATTACGCCATGGTCGAAAAAAAGTACCCGGTTTGGGGCATTTCGCCCGCCGCCGACTCAAACGGAAGGACATGGCAGTATCTCGAACTCGGTGTCCGCGATCTAGGCGCGAAGGGTTACTCCGACCGCGCTGTGATTACCCCGCACGTGAGCTTTCTGGCTCTGGACAGTTTGCCCAAAGACGCGATTAAAAACATTCGAAAGCTTCTCGATTTTCCTATTTATGGGGAGTACGGGTTTTATGATGCTGTGAACCTGAAGAATGATCGCGTTAACCCGCAGTATCTGGCGCTTGACCAGGGGATGATTCTGGCGGCGATCTGCAACTATTTGGAAGACGGGGCTATCCAAAAACTATTTCATGCTGATCCTGTTGGAAAAAATGCGGAGAAGCTGCTGTCATCCGAGACTTTTTTTAATTCATAACTAGCACTTTAAAAATGATTTGTTTGGATATACAATAACGCCGTCCTGAAAATAGACGATTTCTTGCAAGGTTGTATTTATCCCCCAGAGAGCTCTCGAGAAAGGAGCTGAATCGTGATTAAGCAGATTCTGCTGAAAGATAGGATTCTCACCGACAAGGAACGTAAAAACCTCGCCATCCTTGAGGTTATACGCAAGAACGGCCCCATTTCCCGCACGGATATTTCAAAAATCACAGAGCTCAATATTGTGACGGTTTCCAATTATGTGAACCACTACATAAAAAAGGGGCTTGTCGTTGAGGGCGAACTGGACGAGTCCACGGGCGGCAGAAAGCCGGTTCTGGTTGAGCTGAATCCCAAAGCTGGATATATCGTGGGCGTGGGACTTAACATGCTCAGCACTGTGGGTGTGTTGGTTGACCTTGAGATCAATGTGATTGCCGAGGTTAAGCGTGAGCGGAATCCTGAGAACTCTGAATCCGTGATCGAAAATATGATCGACATGGCGCAGGAAATCATCGAAAAAGCCGAAATCGACCGCAGTAAAATCGTCGGCGTCGGCGTCGGTGTTCCTGGAATTATCGATGAGCGCGGCCGCACGATTCGCTGGCCGCAAAGTCTTGGTGAAAAAGACGTTAACGTGTGTTTGTCGATCAAAGACTCCTTTGAGCGCCGGCTTAACATTCCGACCTTTGTTGAGAATGATGCCAATGCCGCTGTCTTGGGAGAAAAATGGCTGGGTCTTGATCGCGATGTCCGCCATATGCTTTATATGTTTTCGGGGGTTGGCTGCGGTGTTTTAATTAATGGAGAAATTTATCGCGGTGCTACTGGCGCCGCCGGAGAGCTTGGTATTACGAGTCCCAAGGCCGACAAAGACTATGCCCAGCAGATCGCTTCCCAGCTCGGCCGCTGGGAAATGGACCTTGGAATGGCTGTAAAGGCTCGCCAATATATTGAAAAGGGCGAATCGTCTATCCTGAGAGATTTTGTGGGCGGAGATCTGTCGAAGATCTCGTTTAAAGAAATTGTTAAAGGTGTAAAAGAGCGGGACCGTCTAACCCTTCGTGTGGTTGATGAGGTGGGTCAGGACCTGGGCAAGAAAATAGCCTTTCTTGTTAATCTTTTGAATCCTGAGGTTGTTGTGATTGGCGGAGGCATTGAAGATTGCGGCGCTCCGCTTCTCGATGCGGTGAAAAACTCTGTCAAAGAGTGGTCTGTTGAAGAGGCGTCCAGCCAGGTCAAAATCATTCCCTCTGCTTTTGGGGAAAACGCCGTTGCTCTTGGCGTTGTTGGGATTGTTGCCCGGGAAGTTTTTGCGCAGGCCTAAATAAGCGCCGGCAATCCATGTCATTCCTGCCCAAATGCCGGCAGCCAGCGGAGATCGATTGTGACGGCGGATTTTATTTCCCACCTGGAAGAACTCCGAAAACGAATTTTCATCTGCCTCATTTTTTTTGTTTTGGCCTGGATAGCCTGTTACTGTTTTTCCCGCCCCCTTGTTGAAGCTCTCATAGCCCCTCTTAAGCGGTACGAAGATGCCCAGCTGGTGTTCCAGACCCCCTATGAAGCATTTATGACGCATCTTCATGTTTCGGGGCTTGCCGCATTTTTGCTGTCCAGTCCGGTGATTTTCGGGCAGCTTTGGGGGTTTCTCGTCCCGGCGCTGTATACCGAAGAAAAAAGAATTATTTTCCCTTTGGTGGGTTTTTCCGCGATTCTTTTTGCGGCTGGCTTTTCCTTTGCTTACTTCCTTGTTGTCCCTATGGGACTTCACTTTTTTCTCAGTTTCCAAACGGAAAGTCTGAGACCTCTGCTTTCTATTGGGCCCTACTTTTC